>Ga0206107_1000043_pt1 | contig 147660 bp, 76 predicted proteins | sample 2B0metagenome_FD_148652 | JGI IMG/M metagenome (GOLD analysis project Ga0206107, IMG submission 148652) | Enriched microbial communities from leaf-cutter ant dump, University of Wisconsin, Madison, United States - 2B0 | ecosystem: Environmental > Terrestrial > Nest > Insects nest > Nest dump... | reverse complement strand
CTCCACCTCCTTCCCAACACGCTGCGCCAGCCCCTCACGACCCAATCCCCACAACGGGTACTCCACACTCCACTCGTCACACTCCGGGCAGATGTCACCCACACGATCCCGGTCGTCGTCTCGCTGGTCCGGGTTGTACTTCCCCACACAGTTGTCGCATCCGTCCGGCACGCCGTCCTCGTCGATGTCCGGCTGGCCCGGACACAGCTCCCCCTCGTACGTCTCCGGCTCCGGCACCACCGGACCGCCTGGTCCTCCCGGCGTCGTGTCGCAGTCGTCCGGGATCCCGTCGTGGTCGCTGTCGCGCTGCGTCGAGTTGGTGTGATACTTGCACCCGTCACAACTGTCCCCGAAGTTGTCACCGTCAACATCCTCCTGTAACGGGTTCGGCCAGTTCGGACAGTTGTCCTCCGCGTCCGGGATCCCGTCCAGGTCGCGGTCCGGTCCCACGTTGTCGCACTTCCACCGGTAGATCGCCACCAGCTCCCCACCCGCTCCGTAGACCCACCAGGTCTGGCTCAGCATCCGGCGCATCGCCTTGGTCGGGTGCACGATCGTGTCGATCTGATGGATCAGCCGACCCAACCCGTCGTACCGGCGCTCGCTGCCGGTCGGGATTCCTCCCGGTGGTGGCGTGTGCACCACGTGCCAGACCTGACCACCGCCGGTCCGAATGATCCGCGTCCCGCTCTGCACATCACCGATCAGCGCTCCCGCAGCATCGTACTGGTAGTTCCCCATCAGCTGCATCCCCTCGAAGTCCCCGCCGTACGGGTCCATCGGCACCATCTCCTGCACCGCGTCCAACCGGTTCGCCTTCCCCGTCATCGCCGGTCCAGCGTAGTGGTACTGCAACTGGTCCATCTGCTTCGGACCTGTCGTGTCGTAGCCGTTCCGCTTCAGCTCCTCCAGGTTCCCGTTCGCGTCGTAGCGGTAGTCGCTCGAGTACTCGTCGGTCGCGTTCCAGCTGCCGCTGGTCAGCTTGGCCATGCGGCTTGCCACCAGGCGCTTCGTCGCGTCGTACTGGTAGCGCTCGCTGAGAACCTGTCCCTGCTCACGCCACTGCTGTGGTGCCTCGTTCCGGCTGACCACACTCGTGATCGTCCCGTCGTAGAGTCCCACATCGTCCAGCACCTGGCTGACCGGCTCGGTGGCGTCCAGCGGGTGGCCCGTCCGCTCGAAGTCCCCGGCGTGGTAGTTCACTACCTGGCTGAAGCCGTCGGCACCGTAGCGGTTCGTCACGCTGTCGCCGCCGGGATCATCACCGTTGTGCGGCGCGTTGATCCCCTTCAGCCCCCCCTGTGCCGTGTAGATGTAGTCCAACCCCGCGATCTTGTCCTCCCCAAGCTCTCGACGCGCCAGCTCTCCGGTCGGTCCGTAGTGGTACCGTGCATCGCTGTCCCAGAACGCACCGTTGAAGCTCGACTCCGAACTCACCATCCGACCGTCGCGGTCGTACCGCCACCGCCGCTGGAACCGATCCCCCTGCGCGGCACCGTCCTCCGCCGCGCCCGTCGCCGTGTTGTAGTCGATCCCGTTGAGACGACCGCTCACCAGGTCATACCGATACCGCACCTCCTGGCGCATCGGAAGGTCCGGCAGCTCCACCGCCACCCACTCCACGTTGCCGTGCACGTCGTAGCTGTAGTAGGTCCGCGCACCCACCTCCGAGCGAACCATGCTCACGCGGTTCCGAAGGTTCCGCTGCTGCGCCCCGTCGAGAAGCGTCACGAACGTCGTCTTATCGTACTTCACCCACCGCCGGTCGCGACCGCTCGATGGCTTGCTCATGTCGTCGAGGTTCGCCAGCCACGAGTCGTCCCCCACCCCCTCGTCGCTCTCGCCGCTCTCCTCCACACGACCCATCGCGTCGTACTTGATGTAGCCGTAGCGCGCGCTGTCCAGCTGCCGCTGGTCGCGAACGTAGCGCACCCGACCCAGCCGGTCGTACCAGACGCGCACCGTGTCGCCGTCGGGCGTGCGCGCCCACACCGGCTGGCCCAGGCTGTTGGAGGCGTACTCGTTCTCCATCACCCGCATGAACGGGTGGTGCATCCGGTCCGTGCCCGGTGCCTGCATCCCCAGCGGCGGGGTGGTGCGCACCAGGTTGCCGGCGCGGTCGGCGTAGGCCACGGTGAAGTGTTGCTCCTCCACCTGGTACATCAACCGGAATTCGTCGACCAGGCCATCGACGGCGCTGCAACTGTCGCGGTAGTGCTGCTCCACTCCGGCGAGTCGTTCGGCCACCACCGCGGCAATCGCCAGTTCGATCTCGCCACGCATCCGACGCGCCGCCGTCTCGCTACAACTGATCGTTGCCGGGGGTGGGGCAACGCCGGTCGTGTCCACCCCGCCCGCCGCCTTCCACTCCACGCACAGCGCCGGACACACCCGCGTCGTGCAGATGTCGTCGCTCAGTTTCTTTGTCGGCACCACCCAGAACCGGAACTCACACGGCGTCTCCACCGTATCGGCAACGGTGCTGGTATCTACCACCCAATCCTCGGCAATCGGGTCCCACACCTCATGCCCCGGAATCGTGTAGTGATACACGAACCGCATCCGGCCCGTTGCATCCTCAATGAATTGCCCAATCTTCTTGGTAAATGGGCTTTTAAGAAGAGGATTCGCAATCGAATAGATACTATCATAAACGAGATTGATCTCATGATGCGTAATAGCGACACCACAACTCAATGGTGACCATACACATCGAACCCCGCTCGTAAAACCAATACGATCTTGAATTTCTATTCCATGTGATAACCATAGAGCGGAAGATGTGGCTAGACTACGCTCCCGTTCCTTATCATCCGTACCTCTAAACGCGCCGGAGAACACATCTGTACGGAACGAAAGGTATGGTGATGGAGTTGCCAGACTGTCTTTACATAGATGGAGAAAAATCCCACCTGCAAGAAGAGAGGAAGACGAGGAGGAAGACGGAGAGATCGTCTGCAAGATTCCTTCAACAGGAGTACAACTACCAGCAAAGCCCTGAGCCGTATCACTGATCCAGGCGAACTGACTAGCTGCTAATGGTATGATTGATCCGTTGACGAAGACATGCTCTCTTCCATGAAACTCATCAAGAGCGTCCTGTAGCACCGCAGGATAAGGAGCATCAGCAACTCCTCTGAGAGTGAGACCATCCGAAGACAGCACCCACGGATCTTCGAACAGATCGCTTGACTCAGAAACGTCCATTCCCCACAGCCGATCCAGCATGGTGTTCAGTGCCTGCACGAACGAGTGCGGCTGGCTCGGTGTGCCAATGATCACCGTGTCCGACACGTACCACAACGCGCAGGTGTCTCCCAGGCCGTTCGGTCGCAGTTCGAAGTGCGCCGGCACCGGCCCGTCCTGCACCCACACCATGCTGTCGGTGAGCATAGTCGCCATACCGGGAAGGAAGCCCCGCAGCGCCGCACGCGCGTTCCACCACCCTCCGCGCGTCCCGACGCGGGCGCGCTCCGTTGCGAGCCGCCGGTTCAGTTCCGCCACCGCCAGGTGCTGGAGCGGCTGCTCGAACTGCTCCCACTCCTTCGTCGGTTCCGAGCACTCCTCCTCCCCCTTCAACTGCACCTCCATCCGCTGCCCGTACACCCGCAGATAGTTCGCCGGGTCGCTGCTCAGCGAGTCGATGTGCAGTTTCCCGTCCACTATCCGCAGCGACGAGTACACCGGTATCTCGCACAGCACCTTGCACGAGTCCACCATCCGGCCCACCACACACTGAAGTTCCTCCCAGTCGAAGCTTCTGTGCGCCTCGGCAAATGCCCGCAGCGCCTCCTGCTGGAACACCGAGCGCTTATCCTCGCAGGTTGCCTCGCACTGCGCCTCCACACGCGCCTTCTGCTCAAGAACGCAGAGGTCCATCAGGTTCAGTCCCCCGGCCTGGTCTATTGCATAGACCTCCAGCGCCTCTCGCATACACGCCGTTGTTTCGTCGTCGCTCTCCTCACTGCTCTGCTTCTCCCCCTCCAGACACGCCTCGAGTTCGCTCCACCGTTCGGAGCTGTCCGGGTTGTTGCGCCACGCGGGCAGGTATCCTACGATTGTTGTGCACGAGGAACCAGTAAGGTCGTAGTGCAGATACTTGTAGGCGTGGAGCAGGTAGCTCCGCGTATCGTAGGCTTCCCGTGCCGTGTCCACCAGGTGCCGTCCAGCGCGGTCAACGAACTCCCGCAACAGGTCGAACGAACCGTTCCAGTCGTCGGTCCCGTCCTTCAACGCCGCCACCCGCAGGCTCTGCACCAGTCCCTCCCACAGCGACCACAACGTCCAGCAGTCGTACACCGGCTTCCCCTCGCCGTCCTGCTCGGCAAGCATGTTCGCCACCAGCTTGTTGAACGCACCGCGCCCGTTCGGATAGGTCACGTTCCCCGGCGGATACACCGGCTGCTCTCCCGGAAAGGAGGACTTGAAATAGTTGTTGAGGTTGTCGACGTCGCCTCCACCCAGCGTTCCCCCCCACGTGCGAATCAGAAGCGCCTCGTAGTCCGGTATCGTGTCGCGGCACGGGTCGCGCCCGCAGTCCGGCAGCAGGATCGGGAATCGAATGGGCGCGCAGTCGGTCTCGATGGTGTACTCGCGCGTGATTTCCGGGTCGATCCGCAGATACTCGTACACCTCCTCCATGTCCCCCTCCGCCAGCAGCGAGAGCACGTGCCCCAGCGAGTCATCCTCCCGAATCTCATTGCTCACCGCCTCACCAAAATCCTCGCGGTACCGCTGCGGCCACGGCGTTCCCGTTCCGGTCGGCCCCAGATCGGTGGTGTCGAGCGTGTTCGTGCGCACGATCTTCTCGACGATCCACGCTCCCGCCGGCACGATCACCGAGAACGCAGTGTCCCACCCCCTCGTCGGCCCCTCCCCCTCACACACCTGCGGCGGCAGAATCACCCCGCACTCAATCGTGTTCTCCGGGTCCTCCGGGTCGCGCAGCCTGATGCGCACATCGTAGTCGCAGGTGGAGCAGAACGCAACCCCGCAGGCCGTGTCGCGCAGCGTGGGCGGAGCGATGTGGTAGTTGAAGCCCAATACCGTCTCCTTCGAGAAGGCCAGCCGCTTCGATGTCGTCAACTCGTTCGGCCCCGTCCGCCGCGCACCGTGCAGCACCTCGATCACCCCCACATTGAGCTGGTTGGTGTTGTTCACCTGCGCCAGCTTCGTGTTGGTGGGGTCGTGTGCAATGCCGTTCGCAACCACCGAGCCGTCCATCGAGGCGTAGCTCACATACACAATGCCGTTCGGGTCCAGCGTCATCGTCTTCGACACCATCGTATCCGCGGGTGCCTCATCTCCGAACAGCCCGATCAACTCCGTGTTCGAGGGCGTTCCGCGCCAGCTTCGCACCGTTCGCGTCTTCCCCTCGGCACTTCCGCCAATCCGGTAGATATCGCCAGGACCTCCCGCCTCCACCGCCATGCCGCTCCCATCGCGCGAGGCAATCGCGCGCGCAAAGGGATAGTCGTCGAGCGGTGCCACCGAGGGATTGACGTTTGCGTCGTTGTAGTGGCTCGTAATCACACCGCCATCAGCAGTGTGCGGGCCGGCAAGCGTTGAGTCCGCGTCGAAGTGCCGCGCAGCGTAGAGCGTGTCGTCGTGCGTCAACGCCTTGTGCACGTAGCCGAACACTCCCTGCGGACCCTCCCCCACCGGTGCGGCAACGCTGGAGAGCGCCGGACGCCCCGAGAAGTCGTACACCGTCTGCGCCAGCAGAATCGTGTCCCCAGCGCTCTGCACCCGCACCTGCTGCTGGCGCGGTGCCAGCGAGGTGCTCGCGTAGCTGATGCCCTCGGTCATCCGCGCCCCCTCGGTGAACGTGCGCGCGAAGGCCCAGTTCAGTGTGTCGTCGAACTGGCGGTAGAAGAACACCCCCGGGTCCTGCGCCCCCTCGGGATCGCTGAGGTTTACGACTGCTCCCTGACTCACCGATGCACTCCACACCCCCCAGTTCCGGTCGTCGATAATCCCTCCGTCGTACATGCTTCCAATCGGCCGCACCCGCCACACATACCATCCCGTCCCCTCGGCAATCACCAGCGCAAGTTTCTTGGCCGGGCTTTCGGTCTCAAGCATGAGCGCCTGGTTCCAGTCAACAGTCGCCCGGATCTCCGTCTCGTCCGTCTTGCCCGGATCGGTGTTGTAGAGCCGGAGCAGCTGCACCTGATAGCTCGGAAAACTGTCCGCACACACGCCAGCAGCCTGCCATTCCAGCGCCACCGGATTGCCCGCAACTTCGCCGGTGACCGGCACCGCCTCGATCACCGGAGTAGCGGGGCTTCCGATGTCCCGCGCGCCGATGCGATACTCCGCCCGTGTGCGCAGCGCCAGCCGCGAGCTGGTACCCCCCGAAACGGGGTTGTACGACGTCATCGTCACGTCCCAGCTGCGGATCTGATCCCAGGGAGTAATAGCCGTCTCGTCCCGAACCAGACGCCATCGCTGCTCCGGTCCCCTGCTATCGACGTGCATCTGCATCGCATGGCTCACGCCGAGCACCGGCACACCGAACTGATCCTTTCCAATCACCCCCACCTGCACATCGACGTTGAATCCCCCCACACCCAGCTCGTAGTCGTCCCCCGCGTCGAGCGTCGCGGTGAATTCCAGCGACCGCAACGCACTCTCCACGCAGGTGATCGATCCTGTCGTGCCAACGATGTTGAGCGTGCGGATCGTCGTGGGTCCGGCGTTGAGGTCGCCGTGGTACAGGATGGCCGAGTCCCGCGCCTCCACGTAGCTATACTGCGCAACCGTGGGCATCGTGTCGACCACGCGAGCCGGCTCGCCCTGGAATGGTTCGTGGCGTGGAACCTCCACCGGAATGTTCCGCACGGAATCCGGGCGTTCCTGTGCCGGCAGCCGGTTGGAGACGGCCAGAACGACGAGCACGGGGAGAAGCGTTCGAGCAAGGCGCCGGAAGGAGAGGAGCGGAGAGGAAATAGTCATGACCGGAGAGGAATTGACGGAAGGGGCGTCAGCGCGCACAACAATGGCACGGTAGTCGAGGGGAGGAGCGTATCGCAGCGCAGCAGCGATGCGGTGCAGCAGACCAGAAACGATCATGGCCGTGCCTCCTCACCGGAGGGTGAATCGGCCTTCGACTCCGCAGCATCGGACTGCTGCCTGGCCTCCACCGCCTCCTTCGCCGAACGAATGGCGTCGATCAATCGCCGCACATCCTCCTCGCTCATCTTCAGCCGCTTCACGAGCCGTGCCCCCTGCGCGAGCAGCGTTTGGCGCTCCCTCTCGATTGCCTGGCGCGCGACCGCCTGGGCGGAATCCCCGGCGTCCTCGCTCAACGCCTCGGCTGCACGGCCAAGACTGTCGGCCCTTGCGTAGAGCTGGCCCAGCTGTTCGAGCAGCCGAATGTCGCCGATTCCGTGGAGCTGCTTCGTGAGGTCGGCAATCTCTGGATCGAGCATCTCACCGGCGTTCTCGAACAACGGGAAGCGCACCCCCATCCGGTCCGGGGTGATCTGCACGTCCGCCAGGCTGAAGTTCGGCGACTGATACTCCAGCTTCTCCCCCTCCCCCAGCATGAGATCGGAAACGGGAGCTGCGGCAGGCAGCGTGGGGGTGGTGGAAGAAGAGCTGCGGCGGCGTATCTGCCCCTCCATTGCCGGCACACGGTCCACCGTTGGCATGTTTGCGTGCGCCTCGGCCACCGTGCGCATCCCGCGCGCGGTCTCCACAATCGTCCGCACCGGACGCCCCTCGGCGTTGTACTGCGGGTAGACGCCGAAGTGGGTGTTATCGAAGGTGGCCACCACACGGCGCGTCACCGGCTCGTACACCATGCACGTCGTCATCGCCATCGAGGGCGCCATCACGATGTCATCCACCCAGAACTTCTTCGAGTCGTTGGCGAGGATAAGCCGCACGTCAAGCGTCTCATCCAGATCGGCGAACAGCGGGTCGAACAGCACCTCGAAGAGCGACCACTCCCCGGTGCGGGCGATACGCCGCTGCACTGTCAGCAGCCTCGTCACGTTGGTGCTCCCATCGATCTTCAGCTGGACGGTGACCTCACCATTCTCGATCATCTCGTCATCCTCGGGGCGCCCCCAGAAGCGGACGAGAACACCCTGATCCAGCGCCTGCTGTGTAACGACGGTGTTGACCAGGGCATCGGATTCGCCCGGTCCGGTCCATTCGTAGGACATCGTTCCCGCGTGGGCGCGCTCGTCGGGCGCGCCGAGGATATTGACGTAGCGCTCTCCCGGCTCGAAGCTGTTGAAGTCGACCGCACGGTAGTGCGCGTTCGCCGCCGCAATCGTGGGCAGCGTCCTGCCGTAACCGACGCGCACGGCGGAGGGCACGCCGAGTCGCGACATCGTCTCCAGCGGCATCCCCTGCGGCGAGTACAGCGTCACCGTGTCGCCCTTCATCCACTCCACCCCGTTACGCTCCGGGTGCTTCCAGTCGAAGAGCCTGAAGTTCCTGAAGACGCCAGCCTGGAGGTAGTTGCGCTCGTGGTCGGTGGAGGCCTGCCGCGCCCCCCCTGTGATGTCGGTACGGTAGACAAACCCCTCCACCGGCAGCCACATGTTCTTTCTGGCCTGCTCGAAGTCGTTGCCCGAGGCAACGGGAGTCCATATCGTCGACTCGATGGGATGCTCGTCGGCGAGGGTCGAGGCGCTGGCCGCAATCACCCCGGGAGTGTACAGGTGTGCAGTGTCGCTGGTACAGAACTGTGTTCCGGCCAGGAGCGTTGGGCTGAGTGCCGGCTCGGCGGGCACGAACACGATTCGTCCATACGGGTCGAGCACGAACCGGCCTCCGCCATCGGCCGGGATGTCGTCGGTGGCGCTCACGCTCAGGTTCGTCGTGTCGCTCGTACAGAACCGTACACCGAATACCTGGTAGGTCAGGTTGTTGTAGACATCGCGAATCAACAGATAACCGTCCCCGTCCTGCTTGAACTCACAGATGTTCGTCGTTGCCGGGCGCAGGTGCTCGATGTCCGACTCGTACAGCGGCCCCAGGGTCATCGTATCCAGATGCCGCGTTGCGCCGTTGGCAACAATCACCTGTTTGAGGAACGCGCGCACCGAGTCGACAAGGAGCACCTCCGTGGCAATCGCGTGGACGTCCAGCGTCACCGTGTCCGGCGCACCAACGCCCACCATCTGCATCCGTCCGTAGAGATACTCCGGGTCGGAACCAACCTTCATCGCTTCGATCATTGCGTCGCTCCTGCCCGGAACGATGAATGCACGCAGCGGCTGGGCGGCGGCAATGCCGTTGACGTTGGTAAACGTCGCGTTGTAGCGGTCGTTGCGCTGATCGATCCACGATCCCGGCGTGGCTGGAAGAATCCGTGTCTTCCACCCACCACCCAGAAGGAAGCCGTGGTTCATAAACGAGTCGATGCCGCGCTGCGTCGGCGAGGTCTCCCACCCCCACAGGTGATCCACCATTGCATTCAGGTGATCCACCATGGGGTGCGGGACCGAGGGGGAGCCCGAAGGGGTGGTAACGACCGAGAAGGTTCCCCGCATCACCTTGATGCTCCCCCCCAGCCGTTGCACACGGATCATGTCCGTCGGCTCCACACACGCGTCACCGACTGCCAGCGTCAGGTCATCGGGGAAGGCTGCAATAAGGCCCCCTCCCTGCGCAAGCGCGTCGTTCAACAGCCCAACGAAATCGCCACGACGCTCCCACTCCTCCGGGCTGAGCACCGTTGCGACATAGTTGCCGGCCTGCACATCGGCAGCAGGAGTTCCGTAGGTCGTAAACGACCCGATCGAAGCGCTGGGGGCGTTTGTCCTGCCGCTCCGCACCACCTCCAGATTCACCACGACGCTCGTGCTCGTGTTGCTCGACGCGAGCGTTGGAGCCACCGGAACCAGCTGGACCGTCGTGCCGATGATCGTGTCGATATGGTACATCCCATGATCGGTGGAACCGTTGGTCAGCCGCACCAGATCGCCCTCGGCGAGTCGTCCGAGTCCCGCAGTCACCGCCGCGGCGTCCGACCCACCGAAGCTGAGGGAGTAGACCGGCCCCGCCACCGTCTTGGTGATCTGCAATCCCCCCGACACGCTCTTCAGCACCAGCCGTTCGTTGAGCGCCTTCTGCGACATCGCCGGATACTCCCAGCCTGCGGGTATGGAGAAGGAGTGGTACGTGCCGACGTGTCCCGTGGAGGAGTGTTCGAGTTCCAGGCCGTGATAGCCGTCGTAGGTGCGCGTGATCACGGGAACGCCCGTTGCAGCATCGAAGGCGACGTTCTCGCTCACCGTCGACATTCCGTCGGCGAACGACGTGGTTCGCCTGGGAATCAGCGGATAGCGAATCACCTTCGATGTGGTGTGCGTCGAAAGAGTGCGGAAGTCGTACCCCAGCACCGCCTTCACCGTTGCGTCGGTAAAAGAAGGAGTCCACAACGCAAGGAAGGTGAACGAGGCATCTCCCTCAACTGCGGCAGAAACCATCACGTCGCTCTGCCGCCGTGTCTCCATCGCCACATCGACCTCCTCACCGAGCGAAACATTGTGGATGGAATCTCCCAGGCGGCGAACCACGGGAATTCCCTCACCCGCACCGAAGTAGTCGGTGCGGGTCTCTCCTGTCAACAGCCAGCTTTCAGGGTTGCCGTACAGCCCGCCGTAGGCGGCACTCCGGCGCGGCGCACCGTGCATGTCCTGAATGATGAACCGTGAACCCTGCGTAGCAACGACATGATCCTGTGTGAACGAGGCATCGACCACAACACCCACACCGATATCGCCCTTCCCTGCCAGTCCGGGCACGGTGTTGAATTCATGGCGGTCGACGGGCGTGCGGTCCACGGTGCGACCAATGCCGCCGATCTGTCGGTCGAAGGGCGCATCCTTCGCCGTATAGAACTCCTGGATGGAAAATCCCGGCGTGGTCTTCCCGGAGTAGATCGATCGCGTTACCACCCGTCCGTACCCAACGGAGGCAGCAGGAAGCAGGGTGCGGCCAATCGGACCTTCCGCGGCACGCATGGCGTCACCCGCCACCATTCGCGACCACAGGTCCACGTCGAGCAGGCGATTGTCGATTGCTGTCAGCGGATTCTCCTCGCGCGTCTGCTCCGGCTCGTTGGTTGCCACACCGCTGGTGCGTATCTCGCCCCGCCCCGGATCGTGCGCCTCGTACAGATACTCCTGGCCGTAGAGCGTCGTGTCGTTGTCAGGCCCGCGGTCCAGCGTCAGAAGGCGGCGGACGCGCACACCGCTGCCACGCTTCGCGTCGAGCAGTGGGAGCCGCACATAGGAGTGGGGGTAGTCGATGGCCAGGCAGTGCTGGACTTCATCGAACCCGGCGTGGCCCAGTTCGGTGAGAAGCCGCCAGAGCATGGCCGGCCCCGAAATGTCGGTGGGGATGAGATGGTCGCGGTCCAGCCCACGGCGGCGCCCCGACGTGTAGCGGCGGCACACCGTCAGCGGCACATCCTTGGCATGACCGTCGGTCTGCGCGCCGATGCGCAGACGGATACCGTAGTGCCACACGCCACTGATCTCTGTGGAGTCGATCTTCAGATCCCTCACGAAGCCGTAGCCGTTCACATTGTCGGTCGTGTACTCTGGGTTCTCAAACGACGCAGCGTTGCCGTTGAGAGCATAGAGCATTCGGAAGTAGATGCGGCCATCCTTGTTGCTCTTATCCCGGTAGAACTGATCCAGCATTCCATACCACCGGAACATCCCCGTCCGCGACGTATCGGGAACTCCGGCATCGGCAAGGTTGAGGTAGTAGAAATTTTCATCGCCGTCGCTGGAGGACGTCCCGTGGAAGTCCGGGAGCAGGCTCACCATCGCCGTTGCCCGCCGGTCCTGCACCCACCCGTAGCGGTTCTGCTCGTACTGTACCAGCATCTCCCCCTGCGAGGGTGTTCTGATCGTCTTGAGCTGCCAGGCGGCGGGATCGAACGCTGTGTCGGGGGCCTGATCGATCCAGGGCCGCTCCTGCCGGCTCCGTGCCTCCCCCTTTGCGCGATAGTTCCCCCACGCATCGATCTGGAACGGGTTCCAGCGCGGGTTCTGTGCAAGCGCAGTGAAGTCATCGGCGAAGTGCACCACCTCCGGGTAGAGGCTCCGCATCTCCTGCGGGAAGTGGGCGGAGTCGGGATACTGGTAGCCGAACTCCCACGGAGAGATTTTTGCCGGAACGATGTCCTGGTTCTGGAACCAGATCCGCCTGAGCGTCAGCATCCCCACGCGGTTTGTGTCGTGCGCTTCGTCGGTGGCAGGCGCTGAACTGCGCAGACCCGGACGCAGACTGTAGTCGTACTCGAAGTGTGTCACCCCGAGCAGTTTCTCGGCATGACCGCTGTAGAAGTTCTTTGCGTACAGCTCGATGCGGTCGAGGAATCGCGAGGGATTTCCGGGGAGTACCGCCGAAGGCGTTGATGGATAGAGCCACGACACCCCGGAGGCCGTGGAATCGCCGGCCATTGTCGCCTCGGAGACAGGATCAGCCACCGGAAGGCTCGGATATCCATCCTTCCGCTCAACGAGCGGACCCCAGATGGTGCCGAAGCCACCACCCCGATTGCACGTCACCTTGTTGGTGAGGAAGTAGGCGATGTGGGACTTCGTCTCGATGGACTCCAGGTAATACACCTCCCGCTCGGCAGCCGTCGCCATCCCGATGTCGTCTTCGGGATCGAACGGCGTGCGCCGGTCGTAGGCAAGACCGTTGTAGGGAATCCGCCAGGTGTACCATGGAGCGGCACCCCTCTTGTCCGCCCCGCTCGCCGTCCGATTGTAGTGATAGAGCGTATAGCCACCGTGATCGTCGGGCGTTGGTCCATCGCTTGTCAGGTCGATATATCCCGGCGCGTACACCTCGGTGAGCAGCCACGCAATCGCCGTGGGGTCCTTCAGTTCACGGCCAACCGCCTCACCATTGTCGTTCACCGAACGCCAGGCGAAGGCCTGCTGCCGCGAACGAATGCGTCCTGCGCTGTCGAACGAAATGTTCGGCAGCCCATAGGTCATCTCACGGTAGTTGCGCTGGTATACCGGCAAACCGTACACGTACCGCGTGCCGTCCTCACCGATCACCACGAACTCGCCGATCTGGTCGTTCAGCAGCTCCGGCTGGAAGCGGTTGAGATAGCTCGTTCCCTTGTAGAGCAGCCACTCCCTTCCCCACGCTCGGAACGGCACTCCCTGATCGGTCTGGGCGGCGAGTTCGGCATTCGTGCGGAACCCGATGTAGGTGGAGCGGCCGCTGGGAGCGCCCCCGTTCAGCACCGGCTGCACTCCGTTGGGCGGCACCGGACCGTTGTCGGCATCGGCAGCCTCCGGCTCACGCGATGTGGCGTAGCTGACTCGTCCCCCCACATCTCCGGCAAACCGCGCCACAGCGTTTGCCCCCTCAACACCGCTCGCAAAGGTGAAGGAGTTGACGCGTGCCCCCGAGCCAAGCGCAGGAATGCCGTGGGAGCCGAGCGTCAGCAGCCACTCCGCGGAATTGTACTCCCACGGCCCCACCTCAAACTTCGACAGACGTCCGCCAACCCTGGCACCAACACCGTAGCGCCCTCCCACCATCAGGTTTCCACCAACATCGAGAGCCGTCACTTCCGACTGTACGGCCTTTGGACGATACTGTCCGATGCCGCTCAGGTAGAACCGGAAGGAGCCTCCGCCCCCCCCTGAAATCGAGAACTGGTCGGCACCCGTCAGCGGAATCGGCAGCGTCTTTCCGCCACGGGTGTAGGGTACATTCTCCTGCTCGCGGTAGTAATCCTGCTGGTCCGGCGCTGTCGCCTTGCTCGTATAGAGATACCCGTAGGCCTTCACGTTCTCTACCGGGTCGGTCTTGATGCGCACGACGCTTCCGTCCAACCCTACTTCAGGGCCAAGCCCGAACGGAAGGAACGGCAGCGCCACCAGCAGCGCCAGCTGATAGCTGCTGGACTCTCCACAGAACTTTGCATCGATCGACTGCTTCGGCAGAGCGTTGAAGATTCTCCCGCTCCACTGGTTCATCTGTCCTGCGAGCAGCTGCCCCCCGATCTCCTCCACCAGCCCCGCTCCGCCACCGTGACTCAGCAGCTTCGTTGCGGCAGCAGGACTGAGATGGGGATGAAACGTGATTCCCGTGTCGGAGAGATCGAGCGACAGACTTGCCATTCCCATGACCTGCGCGTCAAGCGTGGTGCTCTTGAAATACCCGGTATTCCGGTTGTAGCTCAGGTTGAGCGACGCACCCAGACTGAACCCGACCTTGACACTATCCTTTTCATCACTGGAGGTCTCAAGGCCGAGCCGGGCTTTCACCATCAGCGTCACGAAATCGGGACGGCGGTTGTGGTAGGTGATGGTACCGGTCCAGTCATCGGGAATCCCGCGGGTGTTGCGGACGATGGCGCCAGCGTTCAGCGTCCAGCCATAGCCCACCCACGAGGCTCCGGCCTCGGGAGATGCACCGCTGTGGTAGCTCAATGTCATGGAGGTGCCGCTCCCCTCCGGTCCGGGCACCGAGACCACCGGCAGACCGAACGAGAACCCGCCGCTGAAGGGATCGACGCTTGCGCCCGATCCCCCCGATGGCTGGGTGATCTCCGGCTGCACCGGGGACTGGGATTGTGCGCGTGCTGCCCGGTGGGAGAAGCACAGGTGCATTGCCAGCACCACGACGATGGTGCTGAACACGCGGAATTGATGGCGTGAACGCTGCATGGGAGCGTACGGAATTGAAGTGGGCTGAGAGGAGAGAGAAGTGTCGGGATCTATCGCTGAATCACCAGGCGGCCGGCAATACGGCGCGCACCAACCGATGCCACCCAGTGGTAGCCACCGTTCGGCACGGGAAGGCCATCGTCACCGCGACCATCCCACAGGATGGGGTGGCGTCCGGCCCCGAGCCGTGCGTGTCTGAGCGTCGCCACCGTGCGCCCGCTCCCGTCGATCAACTCGAGATGGACCGGACCGCCCTCCTCGATGGTGATGGTGAAGGTCGTCTGCCCGCTCGTGGGGTTGGGCACGACGGTAACCGACGCTTCGGCCACCACAGGACGAAGAGCCTGCGGGTGGGAGGCAACGGTATAGCTGCGGTCGACTCCATCCCCGGCAACCGTCTGCTTTCCATCCACCGCACCCCGCCACCGCACCACAATCGAATCGACGCGCGCGGCATCACCAAGACCGAAGTGAAGCTCGTCCGGTTCCTGCATCAGGCGCCCACGCCCGGAAACGACGCGGCGCTGGACCATTCCGCGGTCGGTATACACCTGGACATCGCTGCCAGTGGGAAGCCCCTCTCTTGGATCGAGGCCAACCGTTATCCAGCGTCCCTCCCTGGGGAGCTGATTACGCAGCACGCGGAATCGCTCCCCCTCCCAGCCGGCCAGATCGAGCAGTCCGTCGCGGTCGATATCCACCCAGGTGATATCGGGACCGAGCGAGCGATTGAACAGTCCGCTCCGATAGGAGGAGTTGCGAAAGGTGCGCGCGCTGTCGCCGTCGAGCAGGAGCGAGGGGATGCAGGCGCAGTCGGTGGAGAGAAACGCGTCGAGCCGTCCATCGTTGTTGTAGTCGGCCACGGCAACACCCGCCTGCGCCGCGTGCCATGAAAGGGCGATATCAGCCGTCACCCCGCGCCACTCTCCAACACGCTGTCCACCCTGGCCAAACAGCAGCATCGAACTGCGGAGGCGCGCGGTATCGGTGGAGAAGGAGCGTTCGGAGAGAAACAGGTCCAGCACGCCGTTGCCGTCGAGGTCACCCCAGCCAGCCCCGGTTACATGGGCAGACCCTGTGCCCGCTCCCAGAATCGGCAGGAGATCGTTGAACCGTCCAGAGTCGACGACGAGCACCACTCCCCCCCTGATTGCCCCGGTCTGCGAGACAACGGCCCGTTCCGTTGCGAGGAACAGGTCGAGATCGCCATCGCCGTCGAGGTCCGCCCACTCCGCCGCAACACATCCGGCACTGCTCACCGCCGACGGGAGCGACCAGCGTGGGTCGGCCGAGAAGGCCACACCCCGGTCGTTGTGGAGCAGCAGCGTGGGGAGCGTGTCGGGCGCCAGCGTGTCATCGTGCGCGATTGCCGACTGGCCGACAAGGACGTCGGGATAGCCGTCCCGGTCGGGGTCGGCTATCGCAATGGTGGTTGGCCACCGAACCCCCGGAATCGCCAGTGGCGTCCAGATGAACCGCTCGCCGTCGTTCACCGAGCGACCAAGCGCGCAGGTCGTCGTCGAATCACCGTCGATCCCCACCAGCAACAGGTCGAGTGCGCCGTCCCGGTCGGCGTCGAGGAACACGCCGGCACGGGCGGAACCGAAACGGTCGAGGAGGTGGGAGACGTCCTCGAATCGCCTCCCCTCACGGTTGAGGTAAAGACGGCTACCAACATAGAGATCGGGAAATCCGTCACGATTGTAATCACCCCATGAGATTCCGTGGTCAATTGCACGCACGGAATCAAGCCCCAGCGCGGCCGTCACGTCCCCGAAGCCCGGCTCGCTCAGGGGAGGCTCTGCCGTCACCACCACATCGATCAGGAAGGCGTAGCGTCCCCAGTCCCACCCCTTCTCCCCCTGTTTCAGCATCTGGCGGGTGAGGACCGTTGCACCATCGGAGCAGATGGGGGCACGAGTCTGCTTGTCGCTGAGCACCACCACACCGGAATCGAGCTGGTCCACCACCACGAAGAAGGCAGGCTCCTCGATGCGGAGGGGGCGCTCGAAGGTGATGGTGGAACGCTCGTAACCGCCGCGCAGGGTGATTTCACGGGGCTGGATGACATCGCGCCCGGCCAGCGGTGCTCCCAGCCCCCCCTCCCAGCCGACAACGCGCACACGTGCGCGCCCGGCCTTCACCCGGCTGTGGAAGTGAACGGTGACCGAGGTAATGGAAACCGGACGGGAGAGGGCGAATCGTTCGGCAACACCGTTGATTGCTCCACTGGTGTAGTAAACGGGACGAATCGATGGCTTGTAGTGGCGGAGGGTGTCGCCGGCATGGACCGACACAGCACCAAACAGGCCCAGAAGGAGTGCTCCGAACGAGCACACCCACCGGCGCGATACGCTCCCGTTGCGGCAGTGCCCCGGAGCGAAATACAGTTGTGTTCCGACCATCGTGGTCGTAGGATAGAGGCTCCTTCAGCGGAGTCAACGACGCGCTGAAGAGAACCGATGATGGGTAGAGAGAGAACTGCACTGTCGGGTTGTCGGAATTCATCAACCCTTCGAGCGATGGTACAAATCTATCCCGGCCCACCCACCCCGGACCATACCGAGAAGTGATGAATGTGCCCGTTTAGAGCGGGCTTTTGCATTACTTATACTTTCAACCGTGTTTACCAGTAACAGCACCAGCCGAACCGTTCACTGCACAGCCGCCCGATCCTTTGGGGATCGGGCGGCCATCCGACAGAAATACAGGGGTCAGGCTCGGACGAGCTATCGAACAATCGTCACCATCCGGGTGAAGTATCCATCCGCCGTGGTCAGCTTCACCACGTAGAGACCGGGCGGCAGCGCCGAACCGTCGTAGCGGAACGTGGTCGTTCCCGACTGCACCGTTCCCTCGGCAACGACCGCAACCTGCACACCGCGAATATCGTGGATGGTGAGGCTGGCGTGGATTGGGCGAACAAGAGTCACGGGCACCTCGATCTGCCCGTTCGTCGGGTTGGGGTGCACTGCAAGCCGTGCGGAGACACCAGCGCCCGTCTCCACCCCGACCGTGCCGTCCGAAATCGCTACGGGAAGAACCGTTGTGAGGTCGCAGCCAGTGGGTGCGGCAACCAGAGCAACAAGTCCCTCGGGTCCACCTCCCCAGTCAACGGTGATCGACGCGGTAGACTGACCCGATACAATGGTTCCCCCGATCACCACCCACTGATACTCGCCGGCCCCGGCGGGAGCACTGTACACCACACCGGCGGTATCGTGCAACACCTCTGCCGGCCCGGTGATTGCCACGGGAAGCGGACCCGGGAAGGGGGTCGCGCTGTCCCAGATCGGTCCGTTCCGCATGATGGCGTCGTTGCCGAACCCGCTGAGGTCGCGAACAGTGCTGTCGACAATCGTGCCGTCGAACGGCCAGTATCCCACCAGCCCCGAGCGCGGACCATCGAGGCGGCGGTACATGTCCTCGCGGATGGCAGCGGCAGTGCGGGGAACGTTCCACACACGGAACTCGGTGAGCCGGCTCTTGAAGAAACGGCTGCCGTTGCGCACCCCTCCGATCACCAGCCCACGGCGCGGATTGCGGAGACGCGAGGCGCTTGCAGCAGAACCGGCAAGCTGGCCGTCGAGGTAGACCGCCTTGAAATCCTTTCCGTTCGAGACCATTGCAACGTGGGTCCACTTGCCGACATAGGGGGCGTAGTCCACCTGGATGCGTCCCTTGTTGCCGTAGACGCCGAAATCAAACACCAGCTTCCTGTCGCTCCACGGTGCGTGCGAGGAGAAGCGCGTGGCGCTGTCGCCCGGAGCAGTGTAGAAGAGCCACGAGTTGCGCACATCGGCGGAATCAACGAACAGCCACAGCTCAACGGTCGCCGCGCGGCTCCCCCACTCGAATGTCGGAATCTCCGCAATGTTGCCGGTGCCGTCGAGCACGAGCGAGCGACCACCGCACGATGTCGAGGTCGTGAAGCTGGCCGCGGCAGACCACTCACCCGGCCCGTTCGGACCGATGGCGCGAACGCGCCAGTAGTACGTGCGATCCCCCTGGAGTGCACCGTAGGTGTGCCACGGCGAGGGGAGATTGTCAACCGAGACCACCGGCGCGCTGAAGCTGGCAGTTTCAGCAATCTCGATCCAGTACGCTCCTGCACCCTCGACGCTGCTCCACGTAAAGAGCGTTGCAGCTCCCGGAGGGATGTCTGCGCCCGCGGTGGGAAGCCTGAGCACCGGGGCCGGGAGGTCGGGGGTGCTCACACAGCTGATATATGCGCCGGACTCCGTCCACTCGGTGGCCGACAGCACCTGCGCCGGTGGGGAACTCAATCCCTCAGCCACGGCTCCACTCCCCTCATCGAAGTGGTAGCGCGCAACGAGTCCCGGCGCAAAGTCCAGCGCACGGTTCATGTCGTGCTGGATCTCGCTCTGCGTGCGCGCACGGCTCCAGATGCGGAACTCGTCGAGCGTCGCCTTTGAAGGATAGACACCTCGTGCCGCGGAACCGATCCGCAGCGAGTCGAGCTTGCCGGGATTGTCGGCAGACGTGCCGGACGCGGCCAGCGCACCGTTGAGGTAGATCGCCTTGAAGTTGCTCCCGTTCGATACCAGGGCAACGTGCGTCCAGCGATCCAGGTAGGGCTTGAAGTCGGCGGTGATCCGCCCCTTCTCCCTCGTGTTGCCGTAATCCCAGTAGAGGGTGCCGTCGCTCCACGGCGCATGGGCCTGGAAGCGATTGGAGGTGTTGTCGCTGTACCCAACGCCGAAGATCGAGGAGGAGCCGAGGTCTGTAGACTTCATATAGGTCCAGAACTCGACGGTGACGGGTCCACCAGCCCAGACGAATCCGGTGTCGAGCACGGCACTCTCCGCCTTTCCCTTGAAGACAAGGGCGCTGTTCGCGCACGACTGGCCGGTGGAGAAGGACCACACGTCGGACCACTGCCCCACGCCGCTGTTGTTGAACGTGCGCACACGCCAGTAGTAGGTGCGCGCGTAATCGACAACGTCAAGGGTGAGAAGGTGGGGTTCCCGTACAAGCTCGTTGGTCAGCACATCGGTACAACCGGCATCGGCGGCAATCTGTACCTGGTAGAGTTCGGCACCCGGCACCGTGCGCCACACAACCTCGGTGGGGAGCGGAATGCCGCTGGCACCGTTATCGGGACTGAGCAGACGTGGGCGCTGGAGAACACTTCCGGCGATCTGATGGGTAGGGTCGGCGATGGCGATGGCGGAGTAGATCGACTCCCGCGTGTCCTTGAACGCCGTCACCGCATAGTAGTAGAGGCGGTCGTTCACCAGCGGATCGTCCACGATTGCGTGGACGGTGGGGCGCACCGTGGCAATCTGGATCATGTCCTCGGGGCTGGAGCCGCGATAGATCCTGTACCCGGCAATGCCATCGGTAGTGGAGGGTGCCCAGCGCAGCGTGGCCGCCGCATCCAGTCCGTCGGCGACAATCGAAGAGGGGGGAGAGATTCCCCCAGCGAGATCAGCGGTGCGCGACAGCGAATCGTTCGCAGGATTACGGTCGCCTTCCAGGAGAGTGCGGGCTACCATCACAACATTCCCTTCAGGAAGCAGTCTCGTGGCAGGGAAGTCGACGGTGCGCACCTCGCCGGGCGCAAGGTTCGGCACCCGAACTGTTGTGTCGTACATGAGCAGATCACCCGGACGCCACGTCAGGCTCAGCCGCACCGGAAGGCTGGCGACCGCGAGCGCACCGTTGTTCCGAACCTCGACGCGCGGAACGAATGAACCCTGCATCGTGTCGTTGAAGTGGGGGGTGATGAACTCTGTGGTGGCAACATCCTTGTCCACGGCAATCGTGAAGGTCGCGTCGCTGCGATCCACGAGCCGCGCATCGGAAATGCCCGTCACGCGCACCAGCGCACGGGTGGTGGGCACCGCAGGGACAGTCCACTGGAAGCGCCCCGAATCCCCCTGCGACAACCAGCGCACCGTACGCCACGAAATGCCGCTGTCAACCGAGAGATCGAGCGTGACCTCCTTCACCCCCGAACCCTGCCATTCGATTGCCACAACGCTGTCGGCAGCGTACACCTCGCCTCCATTGGGAGAGACCAGACGGAGCGTCCCGCCGGGCGTGGCGCCAACGACCTGGAACGGACGGTTCACCGTGTTGTTCACCGGCACCTCGTCCGCCGTCGCCGTGACGGTCACGGCAATCTGGTAGACCCCAGTATCGGCAATCGTCGCGTTCGAGAAGGTGACCTGTGCCGTTCCACCGGCATCGAGCGCCGAAAGCGTTTTTGTACTGGTGTAGACCTCGGCGTTGGTAATGCTTGTTATCCTGCAGGTGAGGCTCAGCCCGTTCTGCGGGGAAAGCCCGAGGTTGCGCACCAGCGCCGATGGCACGAAGGTTCCCCCCTGCACCATCAGTCCGCCGGTGGCGGGGGTGAGAATCGCAACGACCGCGGCATCGTGGGTGGCAGGGGTTGGAGGGGGGGTAACGCAGGGATAGCGCTCCGCAGCGGTGCGGATGTAGGTGGAGACGCGGGGATGGAACTTCAGCACCGTGCCGGCATTCAGGTGGCAGTAGCTCATGATGGTGCCGGGATGCGGGTTGGTTGCGGGGAAGCAGCCCCCCTCCGCATCGTAGCACGAATCCACTGCCGGTGCCCAGAAGCAGCTGTGGGTGTGGGGGGAGCCGAAGTTGTGCCCCAGCTCGTGCGAGGTAACGTCGATATCCCACACGTAGGAGTTTGCCGGGAAGTTGAAGTTTCCTCCCGGACCTGTCATCGCGTACCCGTAGTTGCCGCACATCGCTCCAACCCAGGCAAGACCACCGCGGTAGCTGGTCATCAGCACTGTTGAGGTGTGCTGCACACTCTGCATGTTCTTCTCCCAGTTGTCGCGCAGCTGGTCGAGAAGATCACCATCCTTCGGACCCGGGTAGGGATTCTCGTTGGTGGTCCACACGCGAAGGAACGGCACCTGCAATTCGATGCCGATGTCACGCTGGTAGACGGAGGACGCAGCCCCCATGATGGCAAGGGCGTAGTTGGCCGCGCGTGCAAGGTTCGAGGAGTGCACCCTGAAGAAGTCGTCGTCGCACTCGATGGCGATCTGCGCGACGAGGTGCGGCTCGCTCTGGAGGCTGCGACTGTATCCCTTCGCCTCGCGCTCTGCTGCCTCGCGGCGCACGCTCTCCAGTTCCGCCGTGTGGAGGTTGAACTGAGCGAACGGATCCTCCACTCCGCACAGCGGGGGCGTTCCCGGCGTTGGCGCATCGGTCTCGTCGAACACGATCATCGTTGGCACCGGGTTGTCTAGGTTGTCGGGGGCGATCATGATCCGCTGCGGAAGGTCGGAGCCGGCGCGCGGAACCTCGATGAAGCCGGAGACGAACCCCGGAAAGACGGCGAGGTAGACAAACGATCCCTCCACACCCTCCACCGTGCCGCGGAAGAAGAGCTGCTTGTCCGGCACAACCGCCCGATCCCCACCGCGTCCTCCCTCGAACAGAACGCCCGTTGGCGAGAGAACGCTGAAGCGATTCAGGTGCAGGGTGTGGCGTGTGCCGTCAGGGAAGGGGAACTCCCGCAGCGTGGCGAGCCGAACCGACGCAACCGACACCGTATCGAACCAGGCGCTGTTCAGCCGCAGGAACGAAACAGTGCCGGGAACCGGATGCAGAACATTCGCGGGACGTACAGGAAACAACCCGGCGTCCGGCGCAAACAGCGGAAGGACCGCGCTCTGGGCAAGGAGTGACGGCGAGGAACAGAGGGCAAGGACCAGAGCGCAGAGCAGTGCGCGCGTGGGTGAAAAGAGTCGCATGAAGCAGGCTGAATTGGGAGAAGGGGAAGAAGAAGCGCAAGTTACGACAACCACGGGTGATGCACTCCTACACTATCGGTGCGGCGGTAGGCGTCGCACAGTGTCCGGCCTGCGATCCGTATTCTTGTGTCGCCATTTCCAGCACCTTTTTGATGTCCAGCTCGCTCCTCCTCCAACTTCTCGTCGTTACAACCATTGCGTCCCTTCACGTCGTTGGGTTGAAGCTGGCGCTGCAACGCTTTCCGGCACGCACGGCGCGCGCGCAGCGGAGGCATCTGGTTGCCGGTCTGGCTGGCATTGCGTTGATCGACCTTCCGCTCTACCATCTCTTCGGCTTCTACAAGACCTGGCACCCGGAGTGGATCGATCAGGTGTACCAGATCATCACCCCAGCGCTCGTCATCCTCCACGCCAACGCAACGGCGATAAGCCTGGCACTGGCTGGCGCCTGGATGGTTGGCAGAGTTCGGGCACGATTCCGTACCGCTCGAACCGAACAGCACCCCGAGCCTCTGGAGAGCACAGCACCGCGAACGCCCGCACTTCCCGACCGGCGGCGCATGATTCAGACCGCAGGGCTTGCCACCGTTGGCATCCTCACCAGCGGACGCACACTCTCGGCGATGCTCACCACCGACGAGCACGTGATCGAGCGAGTCGTCGTGAAGATCCCGAACCTGGCAGAGGGGCTGCGCGGCACCACCATGGTTCTCCTGAGCGATCTGCACTCCAGCATCTTCATGGGACGCAGGGAGATGGAGCACTACGTTGCCGCGGCGAACGAACTGAAGGCGGACATCGCTGTCGTGACGGGCGATTTTGTCAACAGCAAGCTGGTGGAGGTGTACCCCTTCGCCGAGGCGTTCGCCGGACTTCACGCACCGCTGGGCGTCTACGGCGTCACCGGCAATCACGACTACTACACGCGGGAGATCGGGACGGTGGCGCGCGAGGTGGAGCAGTGCGGCATCACGCTGCTGCGCAACGCGAACACGAGCATCGAACGAAACGGGGAGCGGCTGTGGCTAATGGGGATGGATGACGCCGACATCTACCACATCAACCAGTTCATCGCCAGCGGCCGCACCGAGCAGGGAACAATCGAGAACCTCGTGGCGGGGATACCGAACGGAGCGCCGCGCATCATGCTCTGCCACAAGCCCTACCCCTTCGAGGAGTACAGCGCGCTCGGCGCCGACCTGATGCTGAGCGGCCACACACACGGGGGGCAGGTGGTGCTGGCACACCTCGACACGCTCAACCTCAGCTTCGCCTCGCTCGCCTCGCGCTACGTCTCGGGCCTCTACCTCTCGCGCGGCAACGGTCGCTCGCAGATGTACGTCTCGCGCGGCATCGGCACCGTGGGCCTTCCGATGCGACTGAACTGTCCGCCGGAGATTACCCACATCACGCTGGTATAGGAAGGAGCTATGGCGGAGTCTGCGCGAGAGAGCCGTTGTGTCCAGGGAGATCATCGGTGGTGCCTATCCCAACGAACTCCTTTGACCTCGTCAGGACTTCAACTCCCTACCTCCTCATGATTCCTCCGCGCAACGTCCTCATCACCGGCGGCACGGGCTACATCGGCAGGCGGCTGATTCCGACGCTCGACGAACGCGGACATATCGTGCGCGTACTGGTGCGGCGCGAGTCACTGGAGCGGGTACCGGAGGAGGCCGACCCGGTGATCGGCAACGCACTCGACGCCTCCACCTTCGTTGACGCTCTTGGCGCGCGCGATACTCTCGTCCATCTGGTTGGCACGCCCCACCCAAACCCCACAAAGGCTGCGGAGTTTGAGCGGGTGGATCTTGGATCGATTCGTGCGAGCGTACAGGCCGCACGCGAGGCGGGCATTGCACACCTTATCTACATCAGCGTGGCCCAGCCCGCACCGGTGATGGGCGCGTACGTTGCAGCACGCGCAGCAGGAGAGTTGGCAATTCGTGAGGCCGGACTCACCGCAACGATCCTGCGCCCCTGGTATGTGCTCGGTCCGGGCCATCGCTGGCCGATGGTGCTGGAACCGTTCTATGCCGTGGCGCGCCTTCTCCCTCCCACCCGCGACGGCGCCCATCGGCTCGCCATGGTCTCGATCCGCCAGATGGTTGCTGCGCTTGTCACGGCGGTAGAGCATCCACCCGCTGCCGGCACCGTTGCTGTCGTCGACGCGCCCGGAATACGCGCCGCCCATCTCGATGCTCCCACCATGGTATAGCGCCTCTCCGTCCGCTTCCCCCCACCACACCCGCTACCCATTTTTCACAGCGCTCACGCTTTCCACTTGTCCAGAAGGAGGAAGTGGTCGTACGCTCGTGCGTGCCCAAACGGACACGAACAACCATCCTCCCCCTTGCTGGACAATAGACGTCCGACCGAGGCGGACATCTCCCCCCATCACATTCAACTCCACCGCCTCATGGAGCAGCGCCTCACCCTCATCACGCTCGGCGTTGAAAGCATCCAGCGAGCACTCGCCTTCTACTGCACCGGACTGGGCTGGAAGGTTTCGACGGCGAGCGCCGGGGACTTTGCCATCATGCCGCTGGCGGGGGGCATCGCCCTCGCGCTCTACCCCCGCCAGCTTCTTGCAGAGGACGCTGGCCTTGCCGGGAGTGGTCCGGGATTCGATGGTATCACTCTCGCGCACAACGTTGGATCGGTTGAGGAGGTGGAGAAGGTTCTGAGAAGCCGAACTGGCCGGTGCACGGATACTGACGCCGGGCGAAGAGAAGGAGTGAGGCGGATACTCGGGCTGCTTTGCGGACCCCGACGGTCACGTCTGGGAGATCGCCTGGAATCCCCATTTCGTGATGGAGAATGGGGTTCTCCTTCTCCCCTGACGTCAGGGCGGGCAGACAAACCATCAACACCCTCTCTTCTCACGGTACCCGGCCACAAACGCACCGCACATCCGGCATCGTTGTTGGAGAGATCACCCACCATGAGCAGCGACACTCCATCCTCCACGCCTCCCCATCTCCCCACGCGGGAATGGATCGAACGTCTCTCGGGCTTTACCGTTGAGCACCCACTCCGCATTCTGGTGAGCGGCTGCATGACGGGGACACGCTGTGGCTTTGACGGAGAGAGCTACGAACAGACGCTGGTCGGGAAGCTTCTTGCCCTTCCAGTCGTTCGAGCCGTTGACTTCTGCCCGGAGGACTACGCGTTCGGCACACCGCGCGTGCTCTGCGACATTCACGGCGGGAACGGATTCGATGTGCTCGACGGCAGGGCGAAGGTGGTGAATGAGCTGGGTGAGGACTGGACCGAGGGAATGGTTCGCGCAGCGGAACGAATGCTGGTGGCGGCACGGATGCACCGCGTAGAGCTTGCAATTCTTCTCGACATCAGCGCCGCGTGCGGCTCGCAGGTAATCTACAACGGTGCGCGCGCGGGCCAAGGAATGCACCAGCGTGGACCCGGCGTGTGCGCTGCACTGCTGATCCGCAACGGAATCAGGGTGATCTCCCACCGGGATCATCGCACGCTCGGCCATCTCCTCCATCAGCTCTCCCCCTCCATCCCTCTCGATCCTGCCGCGCGCGACCATCACGAGACGGAGTGGTATCGAGCACACTTCAACGTGGTCTAGTTCCGCGTTGACGCCTTGACCGGAGATGCTTCAGGATTGCGTATCACCAGACGCCTTGCACTCTCACCGCCGCGCGCACCAAAGGCAAGGATCGCGCCAATCATCGTCACGGTGACCAGCGTCGAACTCATACCGAGCGACATGAGGGGAAGCGTGATGCCGGTCATCGGAAGCACATTCATCGTGCCACCGATGTGGATCAGCGCCTGCACGCCGAGCAGCAGCGAGAAGCCCGCAACGACCAGTCCGGCGAAGGAGCTTCGCCCAAGATCGGAGGCAATCCGCAGACCTACCACAACGAGCGTCGCGTAGAGAAGAATCACCATCACTCCACCCGCAGCACCAAGCTCCTCCCCCACGGCGGAGAAGAGGAAATCGGACGTCGCGTTCGGGATCAGGAACGGGGTTCCCTGTCCCAACCCCGTGCCGAGTCCGCGTCCCGCATCGAACGCGTAGAGGGATTCCACCACCTGCCGCGCGCGGTCCCACCATCCGGCATCGCCGTGCCGGTCGAGAAGGTCCAGCCAGAGTGCAAAACGTGCGCGTGGCGTGCGGAGCGAGTCGGCAACCCACTCCATCTGTCCCAGCACGGCAGCGGCACCCACCACAACCACCATCACCAGCGCTGCACCGATCCAGAGGCTGTCCCGGCGGCGAAAGCTCTCAACCGCACCGACGCCCACTACCCCAAGCGCAACGACTCCCAGCACCGTTCCGGCAGTAACCCCTGCGGGGAGATCGCCGCCGGCAAGCACCGTGCCGCTGGCGATGAACGCTGCGGTGAAAAGAATCACATAGAGCGTGCTGCGGGTGTACCAGGCCAGCAGAAGCGTCTGCGCAACCCCGATCACCAGGAACTGCCCGAAGTCGCGCACCAGCACGAAGGCGACGAGCGGTGCCGAGAGCATGGCGAGCAGCGCGAGCCAGATGCGGAGCGGCGCGTCCGTGAACTTCTCGCGGGTTTCGGGCATCAACGCGTCGTGATAGCGAATCAGGAGTCCGGCCCAGGCAATTGGCAGCGCGAGCTTCAGCACCTCCTGCGGCGCCATCCCCGCACCCCGGATCCCGCCGGCGGTTTTCAGGTAGAGAAACATTCCAAGCGCCACCAGCAGACTCCCCCCCACTCCGACCAGGCGCCAGTGTGCCGAGAGCCACGGAGCCAGCCGCGCGCGCGCCAGCAGACCAAGCACGACGAGGAAGACCAGCACCGGCAGTGCACGGTAGAATACGCTGTCCACCGGCGCCGGGGCACGACGGTCGAGCACGGCACGGGTGAGCGTGTCGGGTCCGTAGGCCCGCTCCAGCGAGCGCGCCAGCCGAATATCGACCCGCGACGCCTCGAAGTCCCGGCGAAGCAGGACATTTCGTCGAACGATTGCCAGCAGCGCCTCACGCCGCTGCTGGGCTGGCTCGGCGCGCGGCAATGCCCGGGCAACGCTGTCGGCAAGCCGCGCAGCCTCTGCTGGCGGAACAGTTGGGGGAACATCGTGACCGAGCCGGAACTGGAAGGCGCTGCCGAGTCCGAAAAGAAGGGCGGACACCAGCAGCAGCGTCTCCAGGGGCGCACGGCGTCCCTCGCGAGGCAGCAACGCCCACCCGCCAGCCAGAAGGAGCGCCGTGAGCACGACGTTGCGCAGCGCCGTCCCCTGCGACGGCAGTCGAACGAACCATTCCGTTCCCCCTTCGAGCACTGCAAGATTTGCAGCAGCAACGACGGCAAGGACAGGAACCGCGAGGATGGGAAATGCAATCGAACGGCGGAACACGGGAGAGGGAGAAAGTGCGCGGAATTGGGTCTGTTGGCCTCCAAGTTACGACGCAGGGAACACGGGAACCGATCCATGGCTGTCTGCTCCAATGTGCGCGTTGTTCCGCCAACCCGGCGGTATTTCCGCAACAGCGCCCTGCTCACCTCATTTTCCGACCCGTATGAAGACATTCCGACCAATCGCGATTGCTACAGCGTTCGCCCTTGCAACGCTTGCAACTACCGCGCTCGCACAAGACAGGCGCCCCACCCCGAATCCTCAACTGAAGGCCGCCTTCCAGGAGCTTCGCACCTCGATGCGCACGTGGCGGACCACGGCGGTCATCCCACACCTCCGCGAGTGGAAGGCACAATACGACGCCTCGCTCTCCCCCGCCGATCTCTCGGCACTCAACGCTCTGCGCGCCCGTGCGGCGACGCTCCGCCAGGAACGACGGGATATCGTCCAGCGGATAGAGCAGGCGCGCCGAAACGGAAATATTGAAGAGGCCCGGACCCTCCGAGCCTCGCTGCACGACCAGTGGGAGAAGCGGGTCGCCATTGTAAAGGAGTTGAGGCCCATCGCCGAGCGCTCACGAGCGAAGCTGGAGGAGATCGGCAGCACCGCGAAGCCACAGCTTGCAGCGTGGCGCAGCGCAGCACGCCAGATCGTCAGCACGTGGTTCGACAAGAACCGCGAGCTTCTTGCCGACAACCCCTTCCCCCATCACGCAGGCCGTATGGCCCGATCCTTCTGGCCCGAGGGACACGGCGCGTTTGGCAAGCGCCGTGCCGCTGTGCGCTTCATGTTGTGGGACGGTGGCGATATCGACGAGATGGAGCCGCACAACGGCACCGGGCAGGAAGGAGGTGTCGAGTCTCCGCGCCTCAACTAGCCTTCCAGCATCAGGAGCGCAGGGAATGGTGAAGCGCGGGGAACTCTCCTGCAACTGCACATGTTCCCGCTCTTGGTAGACGTTGATGATGGGCTACCGGAGAGAGAGCAGGGATACCGCGAATTTTCACGGTATCCCTGTTTTTTGGTGCTCCACCCCCCAAGTGGACAGAATTATCGGGATTTAGTGGACAGAATTATCGGCATTTCTCCTTTTTGTGACCCGAACATTATCCCCTCAACCACCCCCTTCAGCCCCCACAAACTGCCTCTTCCCCTCCCCCTCTCTAAATAGTCAGCAGGCCCGGCGATGCCGGGCCTGTCCGCTTCCTCTCTCTCTTCCTCCTTACTTCCGGGTTTCTGCCGGGCACCTGCTAACGCCCACGCAGTAGTTTGGAGCAATGAACGCCTCCTCGCCCCCGAGCCGTCGAACGACCGCGCTCGGTGATCTTCCCTGCTCCAGCGAAGGGATCATCGAAGCATTCCTCCGGCTCATCAACCCGCCCGACTTCGACCGTGCCACCGACGAAGTGGCGCGCTCGGTCTGCACCAACTACGACCGCTCCACCATTCAGCACTGCTGTTGGGGCTATGTTCTCCTGAGATTTCTCGCTTTGCTCGAGCAGAACATCCTCGTTGTCCCCATTCCCCTCTCTTCGCTCTCTTCCCCTTCACTCTCTCTTTCCCTCGCTCCTTCTCTCTAACCCCTAATCCCTATCCCCTAGTCCCTACCAGAAGCCCGAGATCGGAGGCGTACTTCACGGCCTCGGTGGAGTTCTTCATCCCCGCCTTGCGGATGATGTTCTGCCGGTGGGTGTTGACGGTGTGGACGCTCATTGCGAGCACGGGGGCGATCTGCTTGCTGGAGTATCCCCGGGCGATGAGGTCGAGCACCTGTATCTCCCGCTCGGAGAAGGGAGCTTCGTAGGCGGTTGCCATGTTTCCGGTGGGGAAGAGAAGCGGGGCGCCCGTCTCGACGTTCACGATACGGCTCTTCAGTGGAAGGCTGGCGTCGGTCTCAACCGAGATTGCCAGCGAGCAGAGCGCGAGCCACAGGTTCCCCCGCGTGTCGAGTTCGAGGGCCGTGTAGTTCTTCGTCACGCGGGTGTAGCCGCCGCCGGGCCGGGCCAGCCGGAAGTCGTTGGTGAGCTTGTACTTCGTCCGCTCCTCCACCGGGCGCGAGTAGAAGAACCTGAGGTAGCGAATCCCCATCTCCATCATCCGGTAGAGGTCGTCGGGATGGGTGCGCTCGTCGAGGTCCTCCCCCTCCTTCAGGCCGAAGTAGGAGTTGAACTTCGCGCTGAAGTAGACGTGCGTTCGCCTGTGCAGGTCGAAGATTTGGTAGCAGTTGCCGTCAAGCGCTTCGAGCGTGCGGAGCGCGTCGAGGTGGGCGTCGAGCCGCCGGTAGTCGAGCGACCGCGGGTGTATCCGCTGCGCCTCAAGTGTTGCCCGATACTCGGCCTGGAGGTCGAGAATGCTCTTCATCGTGATGGGGAGTGATGTACTGACAAATCAGTATTGAGCGGTATAGCGTGGGTGCGGGAAGTTCGTGCGCATGAACTACCTCCTCTTTCTCGCAATCGTTCTCGGCGTTGCATCGTTCTCGACAGGTGTAGCGCAAACCCCCGACACAACCGCGACAACATCCGCAAGAGGCACAGGCTCCATCACCGGCACCGTCCTCGACGGAGAGACAGGACAGCCTGTTGTCGGGTCGAGTGTCAGGGTGGTGGATACCCGCCTCGGCGGGGTGGCTGGCTCCGCCGGAAGCTTCACCGTTGCACGGGTTCCCGCCGGGGTCTATCGCCTGACCTGCACCTCTGTCGGGTTCCATCAGCAGACCCTGACCGACATCGTTGTAAAGCCCGGCAGGACAACCGCCGTCGAGTTCTCCCTCTCCCGCTCGGTCAGCGTGGGGAAGATAACCGTGCGGGCCGATCTCTTCCCCACCGCGCAGGCGCACCAGACGAGCGTTACACAGTTCTCCTCCGAGGAGATTCGCCGCTCCCCCGGCTCCGGCGGTGACATCAGCCGCATCGTGATGGGCCTCCCCTCCATCGCGAAGACGAACGACAGCAGGAACAGCCTTCTGGTCCGCGGTGGAAACCCCACGGAGAACACGTTCTACATCAACACCATCGAGATCGGAAACATCAACCACTTCCCCACACAGGGGAGCAGCGGCGGGCCAATCGGCATCCTCAACGTCGACTTTATCAGGAACGTGCAGTTCTACGCCGGGGGCTTCCCCTCCCGCTTCGGCGACAAACTCTCCTCGGTGATGGACATCAGCTTCCGCGACGGCGCGCGCGACAGGTTTGCCGCGCAGCTCGACCTGAACTTCGCGGGCTACGGCGCAACGCTCGAAGGCCCCTTCGCCCTGCCGAACTCCTCGTGGCTCGTCTCGGCGCGGCGCAGCTACCTCGATCTCCTCGTGAAGGCCGTTGACGCCGGCACCACCGTTGCCCCGCGCTACAACGACTATCAGGGAATCCTCTCGTGGGACATCGACAACAGCAACAGGCTCGAACTCCTGGCAGTGGTTGCCGACGATCACGCGTCGAGCGACAACGAGATAGCGCGGGAGAACGAGTTCCTCTACTACGGCGACCAGGACATCTACCAGTACACGGTGGGGGCGCACTGGCGGAACCTCTGGGGGAGCGGGGTGGGATACTCGAACACGTCGCTCTCCTACTCCGGCACCGATGTCGCCGAGAAGTTCTTCGAACCCGCAACACAACTCCCCATCGTTGACCACACCACGACCGAGGGAACGCTTGCGCTCCGCAACGTCAACAACGCGCAGGTGCTGCCGGAGCTTGGGGTCGAGTTCGGTCTCGATGCGAAGCTGCTCCGCGGGGATTACTCCGCCCGCTACGGCTCGTTCACCGAGCCGAACGGGAACGTCGTCCCCGCCCGCACGAACCAGGCGGAGGTGACGCTCGGCCGGGGCGGGGCGTTCGCCTCGATCCTCTACCGGCCCGTTGAACCCCTCTCGATCTCTGCGGGGGTGCGTGCCGACGCAAACTCCTTCGGAGCGTTCGCTCTCTCCCCCCGGCTCTCGCTGGGCTACCTGCTCGGCGAGTCAACGACGCTCTCCGCCGCTGCGGGAATCTTCCGTCAGAACCTTCCGCTGAATATGCTCGCGCAGAACAGCAGCTACGGCGCGCTGCCGATGACCGAGGCGCTCCACCTCACGCTCGGGGTGCAGCAGCTTCTGACCGAGTCGCTCCGGTTCGGTGCCGAGGCGTACCTGAAGCGCTACTCCCGATTCCCACAGGACAGCACCCAGCCCAACGTCTTTCTCCTCGACGAACTCTTCTACAGTAACGACATCCTCAGAACCGACAGGCCGCTCCGCGCGGACGGGCGTGCGCTCTCCTACGGGCTTGAGCTAACGCTCCAGAAGAAGTTCACCGGAGATTTCTACGGCCTCTGCGCCCTCTCGATCTCGAAGACGCTCTACACGACGATGGCGGGGGCGGAGAAGGAGAGGACGTTCGACAACCGCTACACCTTCAGCATCGAAGGGGGCTACAAGCTCTCCGAAACGTGGGAGGCCAGTGCGCGCTGGATCTACGCTGGCGGTGCCCCCTACACGCCGTTCGACATCCCGGCATCGACGGCGGCGAACCGTGGCGTGCCCGACGGGGGGCGGGTGAACGCCGCCCGCTACCCCGCCTACCACTCACTGAACGTGCGCGTTGACAAACGATTCCTCTTCGAGAGTTCGAGCATCGTGGTCTACGTCAGCGTCTGGAACGTCTACAACCGGCAGAACGTGGCCTCCTACTACTGGAACGCCTACCGGAACGAGCAGGGAACGCAGAAGCAGTTCGGTCTGCTGCCGGTGTTCGGCGTCGAGTGGGAGCTATAGGAGTGGAGCATGATACGGGAGCGCCCGCCGCAGCGGTGGTCTGCGGCGGGCGCTCGATTGTTCGGGGCGATAGCTGTGCCAGGCGGCCTGTCGATTCGCGGGTGAAGCCTGGCTGCCGTATCAATCACTCCGGCCGTTCGATCCTGTCGATCTTCGCGGCGAGGATGAAGTCGCTCTGGTGCAGCCCCATGATCTTGTGCGTCCACAGCTCGACGCGCACGAGACCCCACGCGAGGTAGATGTTCGGGTGGTGCCCTGCGCCTCGGCAAGCTCGCCAATCGCGTTGGTGAAGGCGAGCGCGGTGCGGAATTCAGGGAAGGTGAACTCCCGTTCGAGGTGGTGCCCGTTCACAACCTGCCATGCGGGGCCAAGCTCCGCCCGCAGCGGCGTGGCCTCCTCTAGCTTCAGCGGCGGGATACCTCCACGGCAGGGAATGCACTCCTGGTCGGCAAGTGATGTGCTCATAGCGGTCAGTTAGTTGGGGTTCGGGAGCTGTCGCAGTGTAGGAGGCGGTGTGGACGCTGCGATGGGATACGACCTTCATCCTCAACGTCCCCTACGACAACACTATCGTCCCCTGTGCCGACAGTAGTTTCCGTTCGGGCAACCGCCATCCCTCCATCTCCGCATGAAATCGCCGAACGGTTGGGAATACCAGTCGTACCTGCTTCCGCCGTTCCCCGATACGATGCTCGGCGGCATTCCGATCTCGGACAACGTTCCGCACTGGTGGCTGTGGCCGAACATCGGCGCACTGAACGAGTCGTGGAATGAGGAGACCGGCAACGATGACGCACACATGGCTATCGCCTACGAGGACTCGGCGCAGAACTTCAACCCGACCGATCCTGGAATGGGCTATTGCTGTACTCCCGAAGCGCGCGTCAGGTGTTGGCTGAGATCCTTCAGTCAACACCTGATGTTGTTTTGGAACCGTCTATTCGGCCTTCCTCTGCAATGCGAGGCAGGGGGACACGTTATCTTGCAGGCTCACGCGCACGGCGCGCATTCACACGATGGACCGCTCTTTATTTATGACGACTCCCCGCCTCACGTCCCTCCTCGCCCTGCTCTTCCTGGCACTGTTTACAGTTCCAAGGACTGCATACGCCCAGATCGACACCACCGATCTGCTCTTCACCCAGGACTCGCTTACCTCCGACACGCTGATCTTTACCTCCCCGAACGGATTGCAGGTGGACACCGCGCGAATAATCGACAGCCTGATATTTGGGATCGACACCTCGTATGACGGAAACGAGCCGGCGCTCCCACTGGCTGCCGGACGAAGCGGACTGTGGCTGGGACCAACGGTGGAGTTCACTTCGCTCGATCCCCACACGCTCGACCCGCAACTCGGTGGCACCATTGTGCTGATCGGAGCGCAGGGAACCCTTCTCTGGGACGGCTACGTAGTTGGAGGGGCCGGCGTGAGTGGGCGACTGTACGACCTGCCGAGCAACTACGACGAGTTCAGCTTCGGTTACGGCGGTATTCTGCTGGGGTACGACTGGTCGCCGGGGAAACAGCGCGCGGTTTCGCTGCGCCCGACTGCACTTGTCGGGTTTGGCGGACTGTCGATGATCAAGAAGCGGCCGGAGTTCAGCGACAGCACTGGGCACGAGATTCTGGAGCGCTATCGGGGAGAAAACTTCCTCGTCCTCCGCCCCGGCCTCAGTATCGGTGCCCAGACAACCGACTGGCTGGAGGTGCGTGGAACCGTGGACTATCTGCTCCCCATCGGAGGAGAGAATGTTGGGGATCTGCGCAAACTGACCTATGGCTTGCAGATCCTTCTCGGCATCAACTTCCAATAGGAGTGCCGTGGCGGTTAAACCACGGAGTGAACGTCGGTGTTCGGATGGCTCTTCAACTCTCTCTTCCCGACAGGCCCGTGCGCCGAGGCTTGTCAAATCATCGGAGCTTTCCATGCCATTGCTATCCAGATCCTCGTTTCTTCTTCCGGCCGTGCTCCTTGCCGCCTTTGCCGCGGCAGGATGTGGCCACACCAACAAGCTTGCACAGTATCCCATCGCCGGCAAACGGGCAGTCTACCGCACAACGATCAGCGGCAGCGCCTCTTCGTGGGTGACGGTACAGAGTCCGGTAAAAGGAACGGTGGGCGCGGTAGCGGCAACCATCGGCTCCGTTATCATGGGCGACCAGGCGCAGCGGAAGCTGGACCGCGCTGCCGATCCCGACACAATCGGCCAGGCCATTGCTCGCGGCATGAAGCAATCGAGCGCCGACTATCTCTCGCTCCGCGCTGTGGAGTCGCTGGACGAGGATCCTGAGCTGATTGTCGAAACCGATGTGAAGAGCTACCGCATCGTCTCCAATTCGTACGGACTTGCCGTGTCGGTGGAGGGGAACTCACGAATCATCGACCGCTCAACGGGAATCGTGGTGTGGGAGAACGACGAAACGCACGTTGTCCCCCTCTCGCAAACGTGGATTGCCTCAGCGGGTGGACGAATCGGGTCGAGCGCCGCTGGAATCTTCAACGCCGCGAAGCTCTTTGCCCTGAGCGAAGAGGAACTGCGCGAGGTGCTTACCCAGGCGGGAAGAGTGGCGGGGGAGGAGATCGGCGAAACGCTCCGCGAGGATGTGGCTGAACTTCACGAGCACTAGGCGGCACGCAGCCGTCCGCAATGGCTTCCAGCGCAATGCCTTCTGCCTTTGCTTCGATCCTCCGACCTTCTGCCGAACAGAACACTTCGTCCACCGTGCTGGAACAACGGTAGCACTCTCCCCCTGCCCCCGAGCGGCGGCAGGGACATACCATCGATGCGAAGCGAAGAAGTCCAGGCATCACTCACGCAAATTCGATGCCCGGAAGGTCAAGGAGCCGTACGTTTGTATAGGATAGATGCGGTTCTCGAACCAGCATCCAACTCCAACGGCACTCTCCAACCTCTACTCCCCCAGTTGCCTATGCGCGCCCGTTCGATCCTCCTCACAACTGCTCTGCTTCTGCTCTGCACGGCACTCTTGCGGGCACAAACGGCAATCCCCCTGACTCCTCCCCCGGCACCGGCTGACACGGCGACGGGCATCGAGGATTTCTACCGCAGCCGCATCGCCTACGGCATCGGCATCCAGGCCGGGCTACTCTCAGGTGCAGGACTCACAGCGCGCGTCACAACGCCCACAGGCCTTGCAGCCCAGATCACGGGCTTCATCATCACCGTTGGTGACTACTTCCACGCGAACGTCGGCGGTGAACTTCAGTACGGTTTCGTGCGCCATCCCGATGCACGATTCTACGCCATGCTTGGAGCAGGCTTCTACAGCAGTACAACGAGCGACACAGCAAAGCCGGGCAACCGCATCGCCAATCCCTTCCGCTTTGGTCTCGGCATCGGCTATGAGTGGTTCGCCTCGCGCAACCTCGCCTTCGACATCGCCGGAGCGATTCACGTGTTCCCGAGCACGGGGGAGGTGTATCCCCTGCCCAAAGCAGGTTTTACCGTGTACTTCCGATAGCCACGCTGGTTCGAACAGCGAGGGGGATCCCGGCCTGGCCGGGATCCCCCTCGCTTTGTTGCCGCCCCCTGCTTACTCCAGCGGAGCCAGGGACACGCCGGAGGCTCGCGCCTGAATGCGCGATGCGCGCGAGGAGATATACGAGGTTGGCTTTGCCGGACTCCAGACGCGCGGATTGGGAAGCACCGCCGCCATCAGCGCAGCCTGGCGGGGTGTGAGTCGCGAGGCGGGAATGCCGAAGTACTTCTGTGCAGCAGCCTCGGCGCCATAGATCCCTTCTCCCCACTCGATCGAGTTGAGATAGACCTCCAGAATCCTCCGCTTCCCCCACAGGAACTCCGTGAGATAGGTGAAGTACACCTCCAATCCCTTGCGCACGTAGTTCCGCCCCTGCCAGAGGAAAACGTTGCGGGCGCACTGCATCGTGATGGTGCTTGCACCGAACACCTTGCCGCTCTTGCTGTTTTCATTGCGCACCCGCGCAGCCTCCACCGCCTTCCAATCCACGCCTCCATGCGAGAAGAAGCGCCCGTCCTCGGCCGCAATCACCGAACGGAGCAGCGCCGGACTTATGCTTCCGAGCGGCACCCAGTGCCTGTCGATCCCCACGAGTTTCCCCCCACCAATCCCTTCCAGCGGCCGGATGAGCATCAGGGGAGTAATCGGTGGATCGACAACGCGAAAGATGATCGTCACTGCAACCGAGGCAAGAACGCAGAAGGCAATAAATCGACCGATCCAGCGAAGGATTCTCATGGCATGAGGGGCTGTGAGTCACAAATCACGGGCGGTTCGCTGGGCATATCCGCTACATCCTCCTATCCCTGCACTACTCCTCCCTGGCCAGGAGCACAATGGCAGGCGATACCATACAACAAGCGATGCTCCTGCACATGCCTGAGCACCGCTTGTCTCGACGACAAAAATCGACTACCGGCCAACGATCAGGGTTCGCGCGGTTGGCACTCCATCCACACGGACGACACAGGTGTAGACTCCTGCGGGGAGACCGGCCACAGGAACGGCAAGATCGACGTCGCCTGCGGCACGGAGCAGCTCGGCACCACGCGCAACGGTACGGCCCGCAGGATCAACCACCTCGAGTGCGAGGTGTGCCGGTCGCTGGAGCGTGAGGTGCAGGTGTGGCACGGCGTTGATTGCAGGGTTGGGCGCAATCGACACACTGCCGGCAAGCAGACCGGGCGGTGGAACCGGCACGTCCGCCTGGGGATTGAACTCCTGACGCTGCGCAACGTTCTCGGCCAGAACATCGGCGGTGAAGGTGGAATCGCTCCCCGAAAGAATAATCGTGTAGTAGCCCGACGCTCCAATCTCCAGCGACCCGGTTGTACGGGTGTAGAACGGCGTTTCGGCGCCGTCGCGCGACACTTCGATCCGCACCGGCCCCGTGAGCATCCGCGAGAAGGACGAAGCAACGAGGAAGTTGAGATTGTCGATGGTGACGGTGTCGTCCCCCGGAACAGAGATCAGTCGGATATCAACAGGGCCGAGACCATCGGCAGCCTGCGCAACGCGAAGCTGTACCGTGTCGTCCATCGGGTCGCCCGACTTGGACATCGGCGCAGTGAGCGTCATCGAGATCGCAGTACCGCTGAGGAAGCGTGTAAGAATCACCGTGTAGGCGCTGTCGCGCTCCACCGGGACCTTCACGACCTGCACCGGCGAACCCAGTCCCTCGTTCTCACGGGCAAACCGCACTGTTACGGTGTCGTCGGTGAACGGCCCAAGCTGCTCCGAAGCCGTGCGATAGGGGAGCGGACCGATGGTGGGCGACGTGAGGTCGTTGAGGAAGATGTCGAGCTTCTGATAGCCGATGCCGGAGAGCGCTTCCTGCGGCCAGACGTGGACAACGCGGAGAAGGGGGAGCGCTCCGGTAGCCGAGCGCTGGAGCGTGGGAATGTGGTAGCCGTTCGTCGTCGTTCCCTGCATCACCAGCACGTTCATATCATCCTTCGAACTGCCCGTCACAATCACCGTCAGCCGTCCCCCCGACAACAGGGGAAGAGTAACATTGGTCAAAACTTCGGTGGAGCCTGCACGAGTGATCTCCAACGTCACGGGGGCGGCGTTGACGGTGGAGAACGGGGTGGCGCTGTCGGCGGTGACGTTCGAGGCAATCGCAGCCGAGTCGGCCGATACAAGATGGAAGTCCAGACCTCCTGCCATCGTCGAGGCGTTGAAGAAGCGAAGGAGCGACTTGTTTGCGCCAGCCGCCTGTGTGCGCAGGCGCGAGAGCACCTTCAGCTTCGGTGAGGCCGACGTGCCGTAGGCAACGAACAGATACTCCGTCTGCGTCGCAATTGCAACATCGCGCTCGATGACCGGCGATCCGATGCCGCTGCCAGCAGCGCTGAAGCGCACGTTGAGAGGACTGGAGACGAGATCGACACCGGTCTGAAGCGCCGATACAGTATCGGCACCCAGGTTCGCAAAGGTTGGAACGGTGGTGCTGTTGAAGTGGACATCGTATGGTCCCCCCTGCACAATGCTGGCGGCGCGCAGATCGACCCGGAACTGTGCCGAGGTGGGGAGTGCCCCGGCGAGCAGGAGCAGAAGAAGCACGGGGAGCAAAGAGCGTAGCGAGCGTCTCACGATAAACATTCCCTTATTGATGAGTGATGTTGTTCAACCGATAGCTGTTGCGCAACAGGGTGCGAAGATAGCCACCGCATACGCAATGTGCCATCCATCGCGTGAGCGCGGTTCGTACATTTGCTCCCTTTCCACCGTCCGCTTCAAACGACCCGCGCAACGGGGAAGAAGGAGACGGAGCCGCGACACATACACCCTGCAATGATCGACCATCGAAACGACCAGGTTGCCCGACGCTACGAGGAGCTGGAGCATCTTGAGGCTTCGGGTGTTCAGGCCTACCCCTACGCCTTCGACCGCACCCACACTACGGCAGAGGCAATTGCCACGTTCAGCGACGATGCCCCCCCGATAACGGCTGCTGTTGCCGGAAGGATCGTCGCAATCCGACGGATGGGGAAGGCCACATTCCTCCATATCCAGGATGATGCCGGGCGGCTCCAGCTCTACGCCAAGCGCGACGAGCTGGGCGATGAGATCTACGACCGGCTAAAGCTCTTCGATCACGGGGACATCATCGGCGCACACGGAACGCTGATGCGCACACGCAGCGGAGAGGTCACTCTCCAGACTGGTGCGCTCGAACTTCTCACCAAGTGCCTCTCCCCTCTGCCTGTAGCGAAGGAGGAGATCGACGATGAAGGGAACCGAATCGTCCACGACCAGTTCAGCGACAAGGAGCTGCGCTACCGCAGACGCTACGTGGACCTGGCGGTGAACCCCCATGTGCGCGATGTGTTTCGCCGCCGGGCGCACCTCGTTGCGGCAATCCGCCGCCGCCTCGACACGCAGGGATGGATGGAGGTGGAGACGCCGGTACTCCACTCGATCTACGGTGGCGCCGCCGCCCGTCCCTTTGCAACGCACCTCAACGCGCTCGACATTCCCCTCTATCTCCGCATCTCCCTCGAATTGAACCTCAAGCGCCTGATGGTTGGCGGCTTCGATGGGGTCTATGAGATTGGCCGCAACTTCCGCAACGAGGGGATCGACCGGAGCCACAACCCTGAGTTCACCATGCTCGAACTCTACGTTGCCTACCGCGACTACACCTGGATGCTCGAGTTCGTCGAGGGAATGGTGCGCGAGGTAGCGGTGGAGGTCACCGGCAACGCACAGGTCGTGACCGACACGGGGGAAACAATCGACTTCTCCGCGCCGTTCCGTCGTGCCTCGATGCTGGAACTCGTGGCAGAGAAGGTGGGCCGGTCAATCGAGGGACTCGGCACGCCGGAGCTGTACGAGATTGCGAAATCGCACGGCGTGGAAGTGGACAGCACGATGGGAAGCGGGAAGATCATCGACGAAATCTTCAGCGAGCTTGTGCAGCCCGACCTTCTCCAGCCGACCTTTGTGATGGACTATCCAGAGGAGATGGTGCCGCTGGCAAAGCCACACCGCTCAAAGCCGGGCCTTGTAGAAAGTTGGGAGCTGTTCATCAACCGGATGGAGATCGCTCCCTGCTTCAGCGAGCTGAACGACCCGCGCATCCAACGCCGCCGCTTCGAGGAGCAGGCACGGCTCCGCGAGGCTGGCGACGACGAGGCAATGCTGATCGACGAGGACTTCCTCCACGCACTCGAAGTGGGAATGCCCCCCGCTGCGGGGATGGGCCTCGGCATCGACCGACTGGCAATGATCCTCACCGGCCAGGAGACTCTGCGCGACGTGATCTTCTTCCCGATGATGCGCCCGGAGTAGAAACCATACGCCCAGAAGTTCGACACCACTCCGTATCGCGCACGCGTTCCAGAGTGGTGTGCGGCACAGCCGGAACGGAACCTCCGTTCCGGCTGTGCCGTTCACGACGACACAGTTCCAGATTCACGCCCAGCCATGTACACCATTCTTCTGCTGATCGGCTCCAACGTTTTCATGACCTTCGCGTGGTACGGTCACCTGAAGCATCGGGACGTGCCACTGTGGAAGGCGATTCTTGCAAGCTGGGGGATCGCCTTCTTCGAGTACTGCCTGATGGTGCCCGCCAACCGACTCGGGGCGAGCACCTTCAGCACTCCCCAGTTGAAGATCATGCAGGAGGCGATAACCCTCACCGTCTTTGGCTTTTTCGTCACGCTTTACCTCGGAGAACAGTTGCGGTGGAACCACATCGTGAGCTTCGTCCTCATTCTCGGGGCGGTCTTCTTTGCCTTCCAGGAGCCGGAGAAGAGTCCGTTACCCCCCACCCCACACGAAGCCACAACCTCCATTCGTCGATGATGGACACCCGCTGATCAACCATGTACAACGCTCTCTTCGCGCACCGCATCACTGCAATGGCGCTACCGATCCTCTGGATCGTTATAACGCTCCTTGTCATCACGCTGCACCGGCAATGGTGGCGGAGCCGCGCGGTGCGGCAGACGCTCTGGATTGTTCCGACGGTAAGCCTCCTGATAGTGGGCGGCTGGGTACTGGCCACGTGGTATGAGGTGGAGATGCTGGCGGGCATTCTCGGCGTTGCCGCCGCAACGCTCCTCGTCGTCTCGATTGCTCTGGTCGTCTCCCTTCCCTTCAGCGGTGTGGTGCTCGTGCTCGAACGACTTGTTCGATGGTTGGGAGAGAGAGGAGGAAAAGCCGCAGCAGGAAGAGAGGGCGCGCCACGCTCAACTGCCGAGGTCGACATGGGACGCCGCAGACTGGTGGTCGGTGGAGCAGCGGCGATACCGGCAGCAACGGTGCTTGCCGGGGGCGTCGGCGTGACCGCATCGTTTGCCGATCCACGGTTCCACGACGTTCCCCTCACGTTTCGCACACTCCCCCCCGCACTCAACGGTGTACGGGTACTCCACCTCACCGATATCCATCTTGGGTACTTCCATGATCTCCGCGACCTCGAGCGGATCATGCTGTCTGCCGAACGCGCACGCCCCGACCTGATACTTCTCTCCGGCGATGTTGCCGACGATCTCACGCTGCTCCCGGATGCGCTCAGGATCATCAACGGTCTCGGCGTTCCAACGATTGCCTCCCTCGGCAACCACGAACATTATCGCGGCCTCAAGGAGGTCCTGCGCGATTTTGATCGCGGCCCGGTTCCCCTGCTACGCGATGCCGGGATGACCCTGAAGCTGCGCAATACGCCGCTCCACATCCTGGGCCTCGACGACCCGGCAGCGGAGCGAGGAGCGGAAACTGTTCCCTTCCTCCGCACTGCGCTCGACCACGCACTCGACGGCGCACCCAGCGACACCTTCACCATCGCGATGAGCCATCGTCCGCGCGGCCTGGACGCCACCTCGCTCCACAACATTCCGCTGACAGTTGCAGGACACACCCACGGCGGCATTCAGATCGGGTTTGCGGAACGAAGCGTGCTGGAGCCGTGGTATTCGGAACAGTATTTCTGGGGACACTATACAAAAGGAGAGTCCCAGCTCTACACCTCCGCTGGCGTCGGCCACTGGTTCCCCTTCAGGCTGGGCTGTCCGGCCGAGGCACCGATCTATGTTCTTCGGCAGGCACAAGGGTAGAGCAACTCCTGGCATGGGCAATACCCCCCCTCTTCTGATCCAGCCCTCCTGTATTCGCTCAACGCCGAACCGGTGTTGAAGATGCGGGCCGCACGCGCTTTGAACGCTCAAGAAGGCAAAGGCTGTCGATGAAGTAGGGACAGTGGGGACAGTGAGAGGTCTGTGTAGGGAGACTGCGGCGCCCTGTGTAGCTCAGCGCACGAATGTCCTCCACCATCCGCAACGCGTCATCCTCGACGCGCCGCAGTTCAAACGGGGAGAACGAGAAGGTCTGCGGCAGGTCAGGGTGTTCGGTGAACAGAACGGTTCCCTCCACTCCAGCATGATCGGGTACGCTGCGGCCCACAAGCCAGGCATAGAGCCGGACCTGCGCCATCGACGCCTCGGCAGCCTCCTGCACCCTGTCTGCCGACAACCGCCGCGTCTTGTACTGCACAAACGAACGGGTTCCATCGGGACCTTCCACCACGCGGTCGATGACACCGCGCACGAACTCGCTGTGGAGTGGTGCGAGCATCGAGTGGTTGCAGAACGCCGCTGCCCCCGGTGGACGCAGCACCTGAACAGCCGCAGGTGTGTCAAGCAGACGACGCAGCGTCTCGGTCAGCCGCTCTGCAAAGCGCGTCTCCTCGGCAGGAAGCAGCGGTTCGGGAACAAGCACTTCACGCACGATCGACGCCAGAAGATCGGGTGAACGATCGCCGGCAAGTTCGTCGAGCGACGCAGCAGCGTGGCGGAAGATGCGGGCGAACCGCGTTCCCTCGTCGGTGTCGGCACGTTCCTCGTCGGCGTTATACGCTGAGGCAATCGACTCTGGAATGCCGAGTCGATACTGAAGGTAGAACCGCGTGGGACAGTTGGTGTAGGTAGCGAACTGCGTGGCGCTATAGATCTCCCCCTGTGCACGTGCCGGCAGCGTACCGAGCATCATATTCCGTGCATCAATCCTGTACGGTTCGGCACCACTCTCCCGACGCTCCACCTCTTCCACCTCCCACCGAACAGCAACCTCCTGTTCCCACTCTCGCGAAGCAAGGGTGACCCCATCATCCTCAAGGAAGTCGAGTCTGCGCGTACGGAGGGGAACGGTTGCGTTCCACCCGGGAAGTTCGCCAAGCGGCGCCAGGCCCCAGGCGAGCATACTCCCCTCCGGCACACCCTTCCCCTCTTCAATCGAGCCGGAGAGGATCAGGCGATCCTTCGCACGCGTCAGGGCAACGTAGAAGAGTCGGGCCTCCTCGGCACGCTCGCGCTCGGCGCGCCGCAATGCCATCAATCGAGTGATGGCAGGGCGATACTCGGTGCCGTTGTGGTTCCAGTCCCACCCCAGCCCAAGCCCTTTATCAAAGTAGGGAGCGCCGGAAACGCGGGAGAACTCGTTGAGCCTCGGCAGAACCACCACCGGATACTCCAGTCCCTTCGCTGCGTGCATCGTCATGATCGTCACGGCACTGCGCCCGGTGTTCAGCGGTGCCTCGGCCTCCCCCTGCTCAAGGTCCACCATCTGCTCGACTCGAACGACGAAGTCGTGAAGGCTGGTGAACCCACGCTCGTCGAACGCACGCGCGGACTCGATCATCTTGTCGATGTTCGCGCGCGCCTGCTCTCCACGGCGCGTGCCGATGACCGCCCCACGCCACCCCGTTCGCTCAACGATTCTGCGGATGAGCAGCGCAATCTGCAACCGCCCGGCCACCGCTCGATCCTCCCGCAACATCGCGGCAGCGCGGCGGAGCGAAGGGTCGGCATCGGCAGAGGCAACGCGGCGCTCCATCCTGTCCCACAGCGTTGCCGCAGGCTCCATCTCCACCTGACGTGTGCGGTAGAGTTCGAGATCGGAGACACCGAAGAAGGGAGAACGGAGCACACCGAGGAGTGAACGGCTATCCCCTGGATCGTCGAGAACGCGGAGATAGTTCAGGAGATCGTACACCTCCTGCGTACCGTAGAACCCGGAACCACCGTGCAGCGTGGAGGGAACACCCAGCCGGCGCAGTTCATGTTCGAGGAGCGTGAAGTGCTTCCGCTTGCGGCAGAGCACGGCGATGTCGCCGTAGCCAACCGCAACTGCTCTCCGCTCAACCCCTCCCTCCGGCGTGCGTACCTCTTTCCAGACCGTCTCTCCTGAATCAACGAGCGCAGCGATCCGGCGAGCGATCACCTCCTCCTCACACATCGGCTCGGCACACGCGGTCTCGGCTCCAGTCCCGGCTGCCCCTTCATCGTGCTTCGAGGGGAGCGTGGCAAGCAGCACCTCCACAGCGCCACGTCCCTCCCCACCCCGTGCGCAGACGAGCGGCTGATAGCCAACACCGTAGCCAAACGGATCACCCTCGCGCAGCAACGGGGAGCACACGCTGTTGACATAGGCGCAGATCGAAGGGAGGAGGCGGAAGGACGCACTCAGCACAATTCTGCCGCTTCGCTCCTCCTCGCTTCCGCCGAGCAGTTCGGCTCCATGGCGCAGAGGTTGCAGGAAGGCACCACTCACGATGTTCGCCTCACGCATCGCCTCGGCAGCGCTGCCGAACACTGCGACTTCTGCTCCACGAAATCCGTAGATCGACTGCTTGGTATCGCCCACGATGCAGAGCCGCGAAGGGCCGCGGAGATCATCTGCAAGAAGGCGTGCAATGGCGTACTGCACCTCGTTCGTGTCCTGGAACTCGTCGATCATGATGTGATCGAACTCGGACGCCATTGCCGCACGCGCTTCCGGGTTACTGCGCAATACTTCAAGAAGCCGAAGCTGAAGATCATCGTAATCGAGGACGTTTGCGCGCGCCATCCGCCGCCGATAGCCCTCGACTGCCCGCGCATGGATTCCGCGCACCACCTCCACATCCTTGTAGAGCCGCGTCTCCACCATCGGGTCGAAACGAACTTCGATGAAGGGTGCAATGCGCGTGTTCGTGGCCGAGAGGACCGCAACTTCAGCGGCAATCTCGTTCTCGATCCCGGCAAATGCACCGCGCGCAACGGCGAACGCCCTCTTCAGCGGCTCCCCCTTCTTCGTCATCGTTGCAGCGGCAACCGCGCTCCACACATCAAGACATTCCTCCGACGTCTCGCACTCGCGCAGTCGTTCCAGCGCCAACGCCAGCGCCGTGGCAGCCTCATCCTTCATGTAGGGGATCAGTCCGCTGGCAGCGCTGAACACCGCCGGAGCGCGAAGAACGCGCAGCACGACACGCTCAAGCTCGCTGCGCCAGAGTGCGAGCGTCTCGGCACGACCAAGTCGCAGCACCCCCTCCTGCTCACTGAACCAGACAGCCTCACGATTCGCCATCGTCATGGCGATGATCGCTTCAAGGTTTTCACGACCGAGCCGGCGTGCGGCATCGTAGGCATCCGACGCAGTCCCGTCGGCGCGTGGCTCCATCGCCTCCTCGATTGCCTCCTGAACCGCCTCGGTGCGCCACGTGTGCTGCTCGAACGCGTCGGCAACACCGAAGTTGGCGCTCAGACCGCTCTCCACTGGAAAGAGTCGGAGCAGCCCCATGCAGAAGCTATGGATCGTGGCAACGGAGGCGTTGGTAAACGCCTCGCGCGCACGTTCGAGCCGTTCCCAGAAGCGCCGATGCTCCTCCTCCTGGAGCCGACGATTCAGTTCGTCCGCGATACGTTCGCGCAATTCAGCGGCGGCCTTCTCGGTAAACGTGATTGCGGCGATGCGGGTGGGAGAAACGGGCGCTCCGCCAGCACCCTCCACCAGATCACAGTAGCGGCTGACAAGAACACGCGTCTTTCCGCTTCCAGCATTGGCCTCGATGGCGGTGTGGCGCGCGGCATCGTGTGCCTTGCGCTGATCGTAGGTAAAACGTGGCATCGTGTACGAAGGTAGCCAACCGTCGTGAACAGTTGCGCCCCGCATCACCGAACGATGCGGGGCGCAGAAGTGGAAATCTTACCCGTCAACAATCACTTCTCTTCCAGTCTCTCCACCTACTGAAACGGCTTCTCGATATACTTCTTCGCGTTGGCGTGAGTGTTTGTGTAGTTGTCGAGTGCGAGCACTTCCCTGTACGCGCGGAGAGCTTCATCTCGCCTGCCAAGCTTGTCGTAGGCGTTCCCCTCGCGCAGCAGGGCATTCGCCGTCCAGCTCGACTCCTCGTCATCCATGCGCCGGGCCTGTTTCACCGATTCATCGAACAGACGGACAGCAAGAGCGAAATCTCCGCTGCGGAGCCGACAGTCGCCGAGCATGTAGAGACCCTGGCGCGCGAAGGTCAGCTCGTACCCCGGCCGGCGTGCCTGGATGCGGCGCAGGATCTCACTCCACACGCTGTCGGCAGCAGCAAAGTTGCTCACCTGATAGAGGCAGCGGGCATACGCCTTGTGGAACGCAGAGTTGTCGGGGTACTCGTTGAAAAGCTCCTGTGCTGTGCCGAGCGCCTCGCCGTAGTTCCGCTCGATGTTCATCAGGTTGTCCACCAGCGCGTAGCGCGCCTCGGTGCGGGAGTACACTGCCTTCTGTCCGGCAAGACGAAGCATCGTCAAACCGATCTTCTTGTCTCCCGGCGGCAGGCAGGTAATCACCGAGCGCGCAATCGGGAACTTCTCCGGCAGCGCTGCGGCCAGATAGTTCATCAGACCGGAGCCGAGGAGCACATCGCTGTTGCTCGGAGCAAGACGCTGGCAGGTAAGGATGATATCGTACGCCTCGCACGCCAGGTTCGCTGCCTCGGCCCACTCAACGAGCGAACTGCCGGTAAAGCCCTGCGAGGTGACGAGCCGTGCACGGTACCCGAGCGCCGCCCCCTTGAAGAACAGACCAACGATATCGTGGGGATTGCGGTCGAGCCTCTCCTGGCAGGCATCCAGCACCTTGTCGATGCGGTTGTTGAACGACTTCGAGTAGCGATCCACCTTCGACGTCACGTCAAGATTGGGAACGATGCGCCACCAATCCACAAGCGCGAGCAGGAAGTACCCGGCGGGGTGCTGGGGATCGCGCGCGATCATAGCGGTGAAGATCGAGTCCGCCGCGCTGTAGCGCATGTTGTAGAGTGAGTCGGTGCCACTCTTCACCATCTGCGAGGCCTCGGCGTTGAGCAGCACCCATGCCCCCCCATCCTGCGCAGTTACGCACGAAGGGAGGGAAAGAGTCAGAAGAACTGACGATACAAGAAGAAGAGAAGAGGCTGAACGAACTCGACCGATCATTACCGTCTCCCTGGGTCAATCGTTGATGGAGGGTGAAGAAGCGCCGGAGGTGTGTGCCCTCCGGGGCAGCTGTGCGCTGCGACAGAAGGAGCCGCTGTGGGTTTCACCCGCAACCACAACGGCACGGCGATGCAGTGCATGAAAGCGCCGGGCAAAGCGCTCGGCAAGAATATCGAAATGCCGCATCCGAACGACGACAACGCAACCGACAAGTACCAGAACAGCGGCGGCAATTGACCCCTCGGGACCGAACGCCCCTCCGGTGACTGCTCCCGGTCCGCTCACACTGAAGGCAAGCGGAGTCTGCACATCACTCACCATCCCACTCACCGGCAGCCCAAGTACCGGGCCGAGCAGAAAGTTCCAGCCGAAATGGCAGAGGATCGCGCTCCAGAGCGATCCGGTACGCAACACCAGTAGTGAAAAGAGCAGCCCCCCCGCGCCCACGGTAACGAGTCCGATCCATGTTATTCCCGGATTGCTGGCGTGTGCCAGCACGAAGAGGCAAACGCTCACGACGGTTGCACACACCGATCCTGTGAGTTCGTCGAGGCGCTGGAAGAGGTAGCCGCGATAGAGGAGTTCCTCACCGGCAGCGTGGAGCGCAATCACCAGTACGCTCCCAACCCAGCTCATCGACGCAATGCCGCGCAGCTCGATTGCAGCGCTCCCCCCCGCCGCCACACTCGCAAGAGCAATGCAGACCGCTGTGAGAAGTGCCAGCCCGAACCCGAGCACCGCCCCCCTTGCCGCCTCTACTCGCGCAAACCCTCCCCACCCCAGCCCGACGGTCACAACGCCCACCCGATCGACCCACCGGGTTGCGAGCAGGGTTGCGAGCACCAGCGCGAGCACGCTGGTCTCGATCATCCCGATGCTCCCCAGTCTGTAGAGGACAAGCCACAACACGTTGGCCAGCAGCAGCGCAAGCGCGGCAAATGTCACCATCCCCGCCATAACTATCCCCGGCCTGCGCCGCGCCCAGAAGTCCATGTGCGGGTGTGGAATGTACGATTGTACTGTTCTGTAGAAAAGAGAGGAACCACACAGCGACGCCCCTCCGCTCGGTGCGAAAGGGCGTTGCGAAAACCGTATGGTTCGATCCGCTACTGCTGCCGGAGGCGCTTCAGCGTTGCCTGCTGCTCCGGTGTCAGCAACGCCTCGAGGCGCTCGTAGAAGCGGGTGGTTGCGATCTGAATCTCGATTTCGGCGTTCGCCTGCTTTTGCAGCGCCGCCCGGAGCGCCTCGGCATTCACCGGATTTGCCGACTTCAACTGCTTTGCCTCGCGCTGCGCCTGCCGAAGTGCATCGGCCAACCGTTCATTTTCGGCCTTGAACTGGGACCGAAGCTGCCGAACCTGCTCCTTTTGTGCAGCCGTAAGGTTCAGCTTGTCGACAATCGACGTCTGGTCCTGCGCATGCGCCACCCCGGCAAGGGAGAGGAGCAACAACGCAAGGATGGGGAGGTATCGGGCGGTCAGCCAGTTCATGACGGTAGTTGAAGGCGATCCGAAGATAGGGAATCCTGTTGATTGGCGCACAGGGACGGCACAGAAAGAACCGTGTATCCCAGCGCTTGAGCAACAGCGGCCCGTTGACCGAAGCCCCACCCGAGGGTTTAAGAGAAGGAAGCGCAGAGGATTGCAGCGAAAAGTCAAAGGCGGGGGGATTATCCTCCTTCCGCCGTTGACCTTGCGCATACGATCAGCCCGGTAGTGCATCCTTCACGCTGGACCGCCCACCTTCAGCCCCTCCACCCCGAACCGCTGACTCCGACCCGGCATGCGGCCTATCGTCCACCCGAAATTCCGACGCGCAGATCGATGCCCACACGTGTTGTGCTGCGGCTGATCTGGCGCGACCCCTCGTCGTCGGGAATCGTTGCGTTGTACTCCACGAACGCCGTTGCCTGCACCGTGTTCGAGATGTTGTAGCGGGCGCTTGGCCGGAGGTTGATCCGGGTGAAGCCGTCGTTGTTCCCCTCGGGACGGAACTCGACGAGATTGAACCGCTTCCGCTGGTTCTGGCTCAGCGAGAAGTTCAGCGCGAACTCCACGTCGTTCTGCAACTTCAGTCCGAGGAAGCTGATCTCCAGTCCACGCTTCAGGTAGCTGGCCTGGAGCACCAGTTCGTTCTTCAACTCCTTGCTGATTTCGGATCGTGCCGAGGCAATCAGCGAGAAATCAGCGGTGGTGTTGTAGCTGATTGATCCGGTGAAATCACCGTTGAAGGCATCGCGCTTGCCGGTAACGGTCAACTGGACCAGCGGGGAGAAGCCGCGTGTCACCGTCTCGGTCTCCGGCACCTCCCCCTCGTCCGTCACCCGGAAGTTGCGGCTGAACTGCCCCTTGTACTCGTGGCGCAGGCTTACGCTCTGTGCCCATCCGCTCATAAAGGGGAGCTTCTCCAGACCATTCCACTGGAAACGATAGTTCATACGCGGCAGGTAGCGCGCGGCCTTGCCCGGCAGCCAGTTGAAGGCCTCAAGCTGCTCCTCGAACGTCTCCGAGAGGACATCGGTGATTCTGCGGTTGTAGAGCACCGAAGCGCTGTCGAACGCCGCCCGCTGCTCCGGTGTAGCGCCCGGCCCCGGATCGACAGGCTCCGGGATCTGCGACTTGCGCTGCGCGTACTCGTTCACCACCCCCTCGATATCGTTGTCGAGTGCGCCAAAGAAGAAGACGTCCGGCAGACTCAGATAGGTCCGGGTCAGGTTCACCGTCATCAGCGGATTGCTGATCGCCACCCTGCCATCGGCATCGGTGGTGACGGAGTAATTCTTGTTCATCCCGTAGTCGAGATTCCACGTCAGTCCCAGCGTTGCCCCCGGCCACAACGTGCGGTCCGCCCCCATCGTCAGGGTATTCTTCTGCGTGTAGTTGTCCTGCACGTAGATGTTTGGCGCGCGAATTCCGGGCGCGATATCACCGCCGCTCAGCGTCCCGTGCGGGTCGGCGGTCAGGCCGAGCTGATAGGCAAGGCCGGGGCCCAACTGGGGAGACTCGTCGCGGAAGAGGAGCGAGCGCGCCCAGAGATTTGAGAAGCCGGACCCACCCACCACACCCGGATTCTTCGAGGTGTTGAGCTGGGTGAAGTTCAGGCGCAGCGTGCTGAAATCGAGGAAGGGAATCTTGATCAGGTAGCGGAGGATGCTCGTGATCGTGCTCTGGTTCGAGTCGCTGGGCCGTCCCGGCTGGTCGCCGAACATCGCGTTGCCAATCGACTGAAGCGGGATGGAGAGGCCGAGCCGCGTTGTGCTGTTCCAATCCGCACTCTTCGTGTAGCTGCCGGTTGTCAGCGCCTGGCCGAGCTGATCCTGCCAGTGATACTTCACCTGGTAGCTGGCCGAAGGAGTGATCCGCAGCACATCGGTGATGTACGGGATGCGCGGCGAGGTGTTAAAGGTGATCGACTGCTGATAGTCGTTGTCGCGGCCGAAGTTGAAGACGCCACCGTTGAAGAACAGATCGCCGGCAATATCGCCGCCGCTGCGCTGCCGCCCGAGGCTGTCGGTCTCAAGGTCCACAAGCGTGCTGCGCGTCTCCACCGTGTAGTCGGTGGAGATGTTCAGCAGCCCCCCCTCGGTCATCTGCCAGTTGAAGTTGCCCGTACGCGTGGAGAAGAAGTTGCGCACCACCGGGCTTGGGTCGGCAATGTTCCGCAGCTTCTCCGTCGTTCTGTCGCGGTGGACCGCTGTGCCGAACGCAAGCGAGCGCGGAAGGAGATTGATCTTGTAATCCTTGAAGAAGGAGAGCACCGGCAACCCATCGAAGAAGGTGAGGGGCCGCACACCGTACTTCGCCGGAATGCTGACATCGTAGCGCCCGGTGAAGTCCCACTGCCAGTTGTAGCGCTGCTCGATGATCGGCGAGCGTTCGCGCGTCTGGTCGTAGGTGTAGCCGAAGGTGAACCTGTTCAGGATGTCGCTCACCCACCACGCGTCGGCGCCAGGGAAGGCGATCTTCAGGTTGCGGAAGCTGAAGCCGTCCTGCACCACAAGCGTCTGCGACGCACGGCGCAAACTGTCCGCACGGCGCTGTGCCGTCACCGGGTCGATGCCGGGAATATCCCCCACCTGCCGGGCGGCGTTCTCCACGTCAACGTCGGTGTTGGCCACGTACTGCGGTCTGTCGATCCGCTCCACGTGGTTGTAGGTGAACGATATCGACGATCCCTTGAAGCTGTTCGGCAGGAACTTTTCGAGCTGGAAGAGCATGTTCACCGCCCAGTTCGTCTGCTCGATCCGGTTGCCGAACCGCTCCTCAAGCCGGTGAAAGTTCGGGTTGGTCCGGGCTGCGTTGAAGTCAATGGTGCCCAGGTCGGCCAGCTTCAGGTTCGCCTGCACGGTTGCAGCCCAGTCGCTTCCATCCTCCGGCTGCGTGGCGCGGAGTTCATCCACCCACATCGTGGTGGTGAGCGCACCGGGATAGGCGTTGTTCGTGATGCCGAACGCCACGAACTGCACTGCGGTCAGGGTCGGCTGCCCACGCACGGCAAACTGGTTGCCGGGCTGGCCAGGCACCGGCGCCACGGTGATGGCGGTGAGGTTCGTGGGGTCACGCCCCTCCTTGATCGCCGCGAGGTCGGGGAAGTTGACGGTGTACTCGTTCCACCCCGCCAGCAGCGGCACACGGTACTCGTAGTAGTTCAGGCTGTCGGCACCGAATCGGAGGAAGGCGACGGCCTTGGCGGGCTGGCCCGGCGTAGCGCGGTCGTCCATGTCCCCAGAGCCGTGGAGGAAGAACTTGAGTTGTCGGTAGTTGAAGGCATCGATCGTACGCGGACGGATCTTTATCGCTCCCCGCGTCTCCCCCTGCTGGAGGTCCGCAACACGAATTGCCAGCGACTGCTCGTTCTTCAGTCGATCATCGATCCTGTCGCGCTCCTGCTGCACTCCCGGCGGAATCGTGTAGAAGTCGGGCGCGCCCGCGTTGTCCTCGAAGTTCACGAAGGCGATGTTGAGCTTCGGGTCGCGCGTGGTGTCCTGGGGGTTGTTCAGGTTGCGCCAGTCGGAGCCAACGAGGTTCATCTCCGCCACCCGAACCCACACCCGGTTTGCGCTCTTGATCCAGATACGCGCGAACTGCACGTTTGCCAGCGATGGGGCGCCAACAGCCGTGTAGCCCGTGCGAATCGGGATACGGTACTGCCGCCAGCCGTTCGGATTGTCGCCGCCACCGATGATCTGTGGATTTGTCGCGGGATTCGGGTCGAGATTGACCTCGTAGCGGAAATAGCTGTTGTCGAGGTCGAGGCCGCGGTTGTTGTTCAGGTCCTCCGCGTCGGGGAACGGACCCCGCTCCTGCCCCACGTTCCCCTCCATTCCGTTCACGCGGGTATAGTCCTGCGGATTGTCGCTCCCCTGCGCGCTGAATCGATAGTCATCCCGTGCCGGGTCCTCGTCGTTGTTGCCGTAGAGGGCACGCTCCTGATCGTTGTTCAGTCCGTCGATCCCGATATCCTCCCCCTCGTTCAGGATGTCGTCGCGCTGGGGATTGGCGGCAGTGATGCCATCCTCGGTATCCAGAATGCGGTTCGGAATCAGGTCCTCGCTGATCTGCCCCAGCTCGATGTACATCTTCGCGTCGCTTCCCATCCCCTCCGCCACCTTCATCGTGATCTCGATGAAGTCGACGTTCTCGTTGTTGAGGTTGGTGTTGTACACCGAAAGCGCGCGCATCATGCCACCCCACACCGAGTCCCGGCTCACGCTCGCGTAGTTCTTGTTCGGATTGTAGATCCCCCGCTCCGCCGGATCGAACAGCATGTCGAGCACCGAGATCTGCCGGAACGCGAAGCCCGCGTCGCGGTTGGGATACACCTCGTTCTCGTTGATGTTGGCGGGCTGGCGGTTGTACCACCAGAACAACCCTTTCCTCGCAACACGCGAGCTGTCGTCGCTTCCCAGGCGATCATCGGCGGGAGCGCTGGCCGGACGCCAGTAGCTGTAGTTCGTGGAGAGCTGAATCTGCCGCTTGGCGTTCGACTCGAAGTCGTCGATGTAGGCTGCGCCCCGACCGCTGTCGCTCGCAACGAGGCTGGAGAGCGTGCTGGGGTCGGGAATCGACGTGGCCCACTCGGCGCGCGCGGTGAAGAGCGACGGCTCCTTCGTGTCGATGAAGGGGAGCGCGTCGATTGCGCGCGTCAACCACCCCGGCTTATACTCCACCGTCCCGTCGAAGCCGAGCATCGTGTTGCTCGTCGGCTCGTCACCGCGATCCAGCAGAAGCTTGTCGGTCTGGATCGACTGGGAGTAGCGCATGAACGTCATGCCCAAGCGCGAACGAACGAAGCGGTTGTCGAGAAGATCGTAGTCGGCACGCAGGCCGAGCAGCGTCCGCACCGCCGTGGTAATCAGGTCGTTCTGTTCGTACTCCACGGTCAGCGAGCCGGTGCTGTTCGCGGCCTTTGCCGAGAGGAGCGCCACCTCGCCGTTGAAGCCGTCCAGACGGTAGTCGATCCCCTCCTTCAACTGCTCGCCGTTGGCGAACACGCGCACCGACCCGGGAGCCAGACCGAACGCGCCGAGCTGGATGCGGCTTCCGCCCGCCCCGGCGATGTCGCCGGCGATGGTGTACTGGTTGGCGCGCGTGTCGAGCCGGGCCTCGTCGCGCGTGCGGTTGTAGAGTCCATCGAGCACGAACGGCTCGGCGTTCGCGCCGAGTGAGGCGCGCAGCCCGGAGCGGAACGGCTCGGTGCTGGGAAAGATGATTTCGCCGTTCGTGGGGTTGAAGAAGGCCGGGATGCGGATGTCGAACTGTCCGTCGGGCGTTGCCTCGTTCGAGGTGTTGTAGCGGTCCACGCCGAGCGCGGTGACGATGCGGGGGGCACCGCTGACGCGGAACACCTCGCTGGTATCCGGGGGAACGCCGAAGGTGACGCGAATCGCGGAGTTCGAGATGTCGACGTTGCGCACGCCCTGGAGCTGGTAGACGTTCTTCATCTGCCGGTTCCAGAGGGTGGTGAAGCCGGGCTGGAGATTGCTGACGTAGATCAGCTTCAGCACCGCCACCTTGCCGCTGTCGCTGCGGGTGTTGGAGAGTTCACCCCAGCTCAGACCGCTGCTGATCCGGTAGGCCACCGCGTACATCCTGTCCTGCTGGAGCGCCTTGATGGTAACGGTTCCCAGCTGCCGGTCGTACTCGAAGCTGGCGGGGTCGAGCCGCTTGAACGAACCGAGCTGAACGCTGCCGCCAGCGGAACTCGTGGGGAACGTCCGGTCCGCCTCGGTGTAGCGCAGGCCGGAGTTGATGGCGCGCAGATCGGCGTAGGCGATGGCCTGGAACTGCCCGGCAATCGCGGCATCCTTCACCTGCTCGTACACCTCAAGCTCGACGATGTTGAACGGCTCCATCTCCGGCGTTGCTGCCGGAGGCGTGTTCCTGTAGTACACATCCCAGAAGCGGCGGTAGGCGGTGTCCAGCCAGAAGTGGTTCTGCGCGTAATCGTAGGGGCGGAGGACGATGCTGTTGCGCGTTGCCCCGTTGTTGACGGTGATCGTCTTCCGCTCACCCCGCTTCTGCGAGGCAATCGCCGTGAGGAGGAGGGGACCGAACTTGAATCCCGCCTTCACGCCGAACAGCGCCGAGCTTCCATTGATCAGGGTGCTCGGGGTCTGGAGCGTTACGTTCCCCGCCTCGACGAACTGGATGATGTCGTCGTCGGTCTCGGTGCCGTTCCCGCCGAAAGCGATCTTCAACTGGTTGTCGAAGTCGAACTGGCGCAGGTTGTCGAAGTCGACCTTCAGGTTCAGCTTCTCACCAATCGAGGCGCTGACGTTCGTCTGGATGCTCGACCGAAGGAAGGGAACCGACTGCGTGGTCCCAAGTTCGCCGATGGAGGTAACGTTGTTGTTGTTCCACTCCCACCCCGCCGAGAGGTTGACGCTTCCCTGGACCTGGATCGACACCTTCGGACTGCCGAAGAGCGTGGTGATGGGATTCTGCGGCAGCGGTATCTCGATCTTCGTGTAGTCGCCGACGATCTCGTCGAGCTTCTTCATGCCCGTGCTGTCACGCCCTCCACTCGACGTTGTCGTGCGCGGGGCGCTGGCGATATCGTACGAGGCACCCCGCCGTTCGAGCAGGTAGTGCTCCATCTCTCGCGAGCGCTCGTTGACATACTCCTCCAGCGTCAGCACCCGCGGCTCTCCCACCCGCACTCCGTACCACGTCTCGTAGACCCGCACCGTCCCGCTCGTCGAGTCGAACTCAACGGTGTGGCGGTAGGCCCCGGTATCGTAGGGGAACGGGTCCATCTGGAGCGGTGAAAGGGGACGGCGCGGGATAATCGGCGCCGTTGCGCTGCGCGAGCTATCCTCCTCCTGCGCATGGAGCGTTGCCACGCCTGCCAGCACAAGCACAAGGGCACACCACCACGCCCGCCCGTGGCGGGAGTGGCGAGATGCCCGGGAGCAGATCGTGTCAGAGTTGAGGTGCTGGAGGAAGTGCATCAAGCGGTCGTCGGCTACGCTATCGGTCGAAGCTGCCACATACCCGTGCGAGCCTGCCGGAGGCTACCGGAAGGGGAACGACGGAGAGAACTGTTGGTCGCAACGTGATTAGTGATGCGTTGCGGCAGAATGGAGCATTCGGGCGATAGGCGTGCTGGATCAGAATCGATGACCGCATTGGTCTGCTGCGCGCGCAGCGGTGACGTATGGGTGAAGTCGGCGGCAATGATAATGGATGCGCGCAAACCGATGCAGTACATTTTTTTGGCCCTCCACTCGGAAATCCCTCTCCAAACCCGAACAAAATGACCGGAACGACAAAACAGACGGGATGGTCCAGCGATGGATGGCCGTGAAGACCTTCCACCCTGCCCTATGTTCCCTTCTCTTCCGGCGAAGGCTCCCTCTCCCCCACCCGCATCAACTCCCGCACGCCCGTGTGCTGGCGCAGAAGAATTGCTCCCCCCAGCACAATCGCCGTCAGGTACTGCACGGCGTGCGTCACGACGGCGAACGCAAACGCCCAGCCGTTCGGGATGCCGTACAGCTCGGTGAGGGCAACCGTGCAGAAAACGTGGTAGACCCCGATCGCTCCGGGCGTCGGCGCAATCGTGATGCCCAGCGCAGTGATGGCAAGGATCACGACGGTTTGCAGCGGACCGATGCCGTAGCGCTGGAGGTCGAGACCCTCCACACCACTCCACAGCCCAGCAACGTACAATCCCCAGATCGTGACGGTCCAGAAAACAACCCAGAGCGTGTCGCGCATCCCTCCCAGCCGCAGACCGCGCCGGAAGTCGCTGGCGATTCCGGCAAGGCGCGTCACGAACCGCGAACGGCCGGGAGCACCGAGCCAGGCAACGACCCGCTCACCGAGCGGGGTGGCAACAAGGAGAAAGATGACGAGCGCGAGTGCACCCACCGGCACCAGAATTGCCGTAAGCACCGCATCGCGCGAGTAGCCGCGCCCGGCGAACAGTGTGTCGAACCTCTCGCTCTCCAACACCAGCAGTCCAAACAGCAGCAGAAGCAGCGTGAGTCCGTCCAGCAACCGCTCCACCAGTACGCTCGCGATGACTCCGGCAACCGGAAGGCGATGCTGCCGCGCCAGAAGAACGGGACGCACGATCTCGCCGCTGCGCGGGATCAGGTCGTTCATGAAATAGCCGATGATGGTGGCGTTGAACGCGGCGGAGAGCGAAACAGCACTTCCTTCGGGGAGGAGGCGTCTCCACCGAGCAGCACGGGCCAGATGACTACCAACGGTGGCGGAGACCCCGAGCACCAGCCACTCCCACCGCGCTGCCCGCATCGCCGAGGCAAGCGCACCCCAGCGAATGTTGTCAACCACATACCAGCCGGAGAAGCCCAGCACGGCGAGCACCAGCACCACCCGGAGCACACTCTGCCACTGTACGCCGGAGCGTGTCGACTCTGTGGTTGTCATACGCGCGGAAAGAGGCGGGAAGCCCCTACCACTTGAGCAGGTTGACCTGGTCGAGATAAACCGTCTGCTTGTTGCGGAAGAGCGCAAGCACGATTGCCAGGCCCACGGCGGCCTCGGCAGCGGCAACGGTCATCACCAGCAGCACGAGAATCTGTCCGGCCATCGTGCCGTAGTGCTGCGAAAAGGCCACGAGCGTCAGGTTCACCGCATTGAGCATCAGCTCGATGCACATGAAGATGACGATGACGTTGCGCCGCGTGAGCACACCGACCGTGCCGATCAGGAAGATCACCGCGCTCAGGATCAGATAGTGTTCGAGGCTGATAGTCATGGAACGTGAAGAGCCAAGTAAGTACTGCGACGATGACTGTATGTGTGTGCGCCTGCTAGAGAGCCGGAGGATCCCAACTCGTTGTTGCTTCGACCATCCTGTCGCTCACCGCCGCCACCTCCATTCCGCCCGCAGCAAACAGCACGATGCCTACGGCAATCACTCCGTAGAGGAATATGGACCGTCCTGATCCAGCAATACCGGTCAGGGTAATCATCAGCAAGATTGCCGAGAGACCCACACCACCAAGCAACAGCAGCATCCCGATCAGGCGCTTTTTCCGAGCCGCCATATACCCATCGAAATGGGCGGCAACCGCGTGGGCAACCGCAGGGTGCTGGCCATCACGAATAAGCCCCTCCTCTACCATCTCCACCGTGCCGTTCCTCTGGTGAAACAGCACGGCGCGCTTCAGAACGGCAGCAAGCTGCTCGCGTGTCAGGGAGGGTGAACGCTCCAGGGATGTCATTGCCACGCTCCTTTGTCGTGCAGCATATACAAGGTATGCACGGAAATCGTCACTCCCTGCGCCCCTTCACTTCAACCTGCCTCTGCGACCTGATGCGCGCCAGCCCTTTTGCGAGACGGACCATGCCGAGCAGCATCGCCATCCCGGGGATGATATAGATGAGTTGTGAGGGGAGATCGGCAAGCGCGACGACTCCGGCAATCACAACCGAGGCAACGACCATCATCAACCCGGCACGAGCATCCTGCCGGGCGTTGGCGAGCGCGAGCGCGTCCTGCTCGGTCACCTCTCCGGCAATCTCGTCGGTAATCTCCTCGATCTCCTCCAACGGCACGTCGCGCGCGCTCAACTCATTCCGAATCTCGGCGAGCGAGCGCCCCTGCCGTAGCATGACATACGCCAGAGCGCGAGGGTCCATTCGAGGTCAAAGGTTCGAGGTCAAAGTCAAAGGTCGAATGCCGCCGCCACCCACGCAGCAATCCACGGCACCGTCCAGCCGGACGCCGTGCGGCACGACGATCAGACCAGTTTCCGCTTGGTGAGCACCACCGCGCCAACGGCAGCAGCGAGGAGCACGAGCGAAATCATTTCGAAGGGGAACACGTAGGTCGTGAAGAGCGCGCCCGCCACCCCCTGAATCGTTCCGTTCTGGACAGCGTTGGCGTGGAGCATCGTCCCCTCGTGCGAACCACGGCTGAAGGCAAAGATCAGGATTCCTCCGAGCACCATCACCAGCAGCACACCAATTCCCTCGCGCGAACGCAGACGATCGGTCACCTTCTCCTCACGCCCCAAGTTCAGGAGCATGATGACGAACACCACGAGCACCATGATTGCGCCGGCATAGACGAGCACTTGAATCGCGGCCATGAACTGCGCGTTGAGCAGCAGGTAGAGTCCGGCAAGCATCATGAAGTGCGCTACCAGCAGCATGGCTCCGGTAATCGGATTCTTGCGCGTCACCACTCCCAGGCCGGTAATGAGCGCCAGTGCTGCAAAGACGTAGAAGAGAATCGTGTCGGCAGACATAGAAGCAGGGAACTAAGGGCTAGGGAATTACGAAACGTGGGGAAAGGAACTCCTCGAACAGCAGGGGAAAGAAGAGCAGAGCGGCGCGAGGAGACGGCAGGAGATCAAGCGCCCCCATCGTCCTCCACAGCGTGTGTCGTCCGGGACCGCCGGAGCAAGCATGCAACTGTCAGACCTTCTCTCCTTCCTCGGCCACCTTACGGCTTGAGACGCGCAATGGTCCGTGGGAAGGGAATCGCCTCGCGGATATGCTCCAGTCCGCACAGCCACGCCACCATTCGCTCAAGTCCCATACCAAAACCCGCGTGGGGCACCGAACCGTAGCGGCGGAGGTCGAGATACCACTCGAACACCTCCATCGGCAACCCCTCGTGCTCGATCCGCTCGCGGAGCAGATCCAGATCATCCTCGCGCTGCGAGCCGCCGATGATCTCGCCGTAGCCCTCCGGGGCAATCACGTCCATCGCCTTCACCACCTTCGGGTTCTCCGGGTCGCGCTTCATGTAGAATGCCTTGACCTCGGTGGGGTAGTGGGTGATAATCACGGGACTTGGATAGTCCTCGCTCACCAGCGTCTCGTGCGGTGCACCGAAATCCTCGCCCCACGGGAAGGGGTGTGCCATCGGCTCCTGATCGGCGGCACGGCGCTCGTTCCACTCCGGAATCTTCCGGTTGAGGATGTCAACGGCCTCGGTGTAGGTGATCCGCGGGAACGGCTTCTTCACCGCCTCAAGCTTCGCAACGTCCCGGCCAAGCTGTTCGAGTTCGGGGCGGCAGTCGGCGAGCACCTGCTCGACGATGTAGCAAATGAAATCCTCGGCAAGATCGGCATCGCCGTCCAGATCGAGGAAGGCCACCTCCGGCTCCACCATCCAGAACTCGGTGAGGTGCCGGCGCGTCTTCGACTTCTCGGCGCGGAAGGTTGGCCCGAAGGTGTACACCTTGCCGAAGGCCATTGCCCCCGCCTCGCCGTAGAGCTGCCCGGTCTGCGCCAGATAGGCATCACCGAGATCGAAGTACTCGGTGGCAAAGAGGGTGCTGGTTCCCTCCCCCGCGTTGGCCGTGAGAATCGGGCTGTCGAGCAGCAGGAAGCCGTGGCTGTCGAAATAGTCGCGGATTGCCTTGATGATCCGGTGCCGCACCCGCAGCGTTGCCCACGGCTTGCTCGACCGCAGGTGGAGATGGCGCTGGTCGAACAGGAACTCGATGCCGTGCTCCTTCGGCTGGATCGGATAGTCCACCGCACGCTGGACGATCTCGAAGTCGCGCACATCGATCTCGAACACGCCGGGCTTTTTGGGGTGCTCGACGACAAGACCGCGCACGTAGAGGCTCGACTCCTGGGAAATCTCCCCGAACCGCTCGAACGCATCGTTCTCGGCGCTGTTCGCGCCGAAAACGCACTGCACCGTGCCGGAGCCGTCGCGCAGTTCGAGGAACTTCACATTCTTCGAGGCACGGTGGTTGTAGCACCACCCGCCGAGTGTGACTTCCGTGCCAACGTGTTGGGCGAGATCGCGAACCTCCGTCCGTTCGCGAAGAGGGAGTTGAGTAGCCATAGAGAGGGGGCAAACATAGCGCCCGAAGCGGGAACAGGCAACGAGCGGGATGTGTCAAGAGTCGTTGGCCGCCGGGGAAGAAACCGTCACGGTGAAACCGTGAAGTCTGAGTCAAGGGGAGATGGAGACCCGATGGCACCCGTTCCCACCTCTCGATGCGGCACCGACCTGGAGTTTTCACCTCACGTCGGCATCACCGGCGCGGGGGGAGAACCCATCGTCCGCTGGTACGAGGCGGCGAGCCGACGCAGGCCATTCTCCACCAGCGCGTTGATCGTTCCGGTGGGATAGCTCCCCTCGGCGTCGCGCACACCGGCAGCAACCCCTGTCAGCAGTTCGATCCCCTCATCCACCGTGGAGACGGAGTAGATGTGGAAGCGGCCGTCGGCGCAGGCATCCACCACCTCGTTCGAGAGCATCAGCTCCGGCACGTTCTGCACCGGGATCAGCACCCCCTGCTGGCCCGTGAGTCCGCGCGCCTTGCAGACGGCGAAGAAGCCTTCGATCTTCTCCTTCACGCCACCAATCGGTTGAATCTCCCCCCACTGGTTCACCGAGCCGGTCACCGCCAGGTCCTGACGAATCGGCACGCCGGAGAGCGCGGAGAGGAGCGCATAGACCTCGGTGCTCGACGCCGAATCACCGTCCACGCCACCATAGCTCTGCTCGAAGACGACCGAGGCGGAGAAGACCAGCGGGAACTCCCGCGCGAAGCGGTGGCGGAAGAAGCCGGAGAGGATCAGCGAGCCTTTGGCGTAGATGCTCCCGCTGAGCCGCGCCTCGCGGTCGATGTTGATGATGCCCGCCGAGCCAACGCCAACGCTCGCGGTGATGCGCGACGGTTTTCCGAAGCTCGACTGACCGGAGTGATACACCGCCAGACCGTTGATCTGCCCCACGCGCCTTCCGTCGGTGGCGATCAGCATTGTTCCCTCCAGAATCTGCTCCAGCGTCTTCTCTCGCCACAGCGCGTTGCGCTCGTTCATCGCGGTGATCGCGCGCTCCACGTGCCAGCGCTCCACAAGGTCCGAGCGCATACGGTCGGCCCAGTAACTCGCCTCGCGCAACAGGTCGGCGATATCGCTGAAGCGAATCGAGATGTGGTCGGTACGCCCCGAAATGCTCACGGCATACTCCACAACGGCGCCCAGACTGTCGCGGTTGAAGTGGAGCAACCCCTCTTCGTCCACCAGCCTCCGCACGAAGGCCGCGTACTGCACCATCGCCTCGCGCGTTCGCGGTATCTCGGTATCGAACTGGGCGTTGATCTTGAAGATCTTTCGGAAGTCCTCCTCCATGTCGTAGAGCGACTGATAGAGGTAGGCGTCGCCGATCATGATCACCCGCACGTTCAGCTCAATCGGCTGCGGCTTCATCGCCGTGGCGCTGGGCGTGGAGGTCTGGAAGAAGCTCTCCAGCGGCTGAATCTCCAGGCGGCGGTGGAGCAGCACGCGCTTCATCGCCTTCCACACCCCCGGCTCGCTCAACGCATCGGTGGCGTTGATGATGAGATACCCGCCGTTGGCCGCGAGCATGCTGCCACAGCGGATACGGGTGAAATCTCCCGGCACCATCGCCCCGGTCCGCGGATCCTGTGCACGCTCGATGGTGCCGAACAGGTTGAGAAAGGTCGGCGTCGTCTCCACGATCACCGGCGGACCAACGGCATCGCTCCTGTCGAGAACGATGTGCACCGTGAACAGAGCAAAGGGGTCATCAGCTCCAACCTGCTGCTGCTCGTCCACATCGCCGGGATCGGAGCGGAACAGGTCGAGTCGGTCCAGAACTGCCTCGTCGAGTTCCTCCAGGTGTTCGGCCACACCGGGGAAGGGGAAGCGCTGGCGAAGCTCATCGAGCGCGGCACGAACGATCAGCAACGCAGCGTTGTGGTCGTACGCTGCCACCGCCGACCGGAACTCGGCGGCCAGCCGCACCCCCTGCTGGGCAACGTTGTAGAGTTCACCGCGCAGGTCCTTGTAGGAGTTGCCGATCTCCTCCACCCGCTCCTCGGTCAACTTCCCCTCCTCCACGAGCTTGCCGAGCTGATCCATCGAAACCGCCGTTCCCTCGACGATGGGCAGAATCTCCGGCTGCACGTTCTCCCCGTTGCGCCGCTGCCCCAGCGTGAAGCCGAGGGGGTTGATGTGCGCCTCGAACCCGCTCATCATCTCCTGCTCGCGCCCCTGGAACTCGGCGAGGATGCGCGCCCGGCCCGTGCGGAAGTTGGGGTCATCGAACGTCCGGGCGATGCGCTCGCGCAGTACCGTGATCGTTTCGGCCATGGCGCGGCGGTACTGCGTTGCAACGCCGCGCGGGAACCGGAGGAGCCGGGGAGCGCTGGGATTGGTGAAGTTGTGGACGTAGGCGTAATCGTACACCACGTGCCAGTCCGCACGAATCCGCTCCAGAATCTGCTTGATCGTCGTCTGCCGCCCGGTCCCCGCCAGACCGCTCACAAAGATGTTGTAGCCGGGCGCAGCGATCTCCGCGCCGAGCTGGAGCGCGTCGAGCGCACGCGTCTGCCCGATGATCCCCTCCAGCGGTTGTACCTCCACCGTGCTGTAGAAGGGGAAGTCCGCCGGGTCGGCACTCCATCGAAGCTGATCGGAGAGCAGGGGAAGATGGGGCGGAGCAGCCAGAAGCTCGGGGGAGGGATCAGCCGGAGAGTGGGGGGATGGAGCGTCACTCATGCAAACGGGGACTGGATGGAGGAATGGGGCGCGATACGTTCCGAAGTATACGAACCGGCGGGGCAATGGCTACATTTGGTCCCTTGCCACTCGTGACCTGTGCTTCGCCCCTCGCGAGGGAAGCATCGGCTGCCACCAGTGGACTGCCGGAAGAGTGCAGCCAGGTGGATCAACTCTCCTTGCCCGGATTCCCTAATCCTCCAGCCCTTTTTAGTCCCCTTTCTCCCATGACCAACCTCGACACCATCGTCTCGCTCGCCAAGCGCCGCGGCTTCGTCTTCCAGTCATCGGAGATCTACGGCGGCCTCAATGGTTGCTGGGACTACGGTCCGCTCGGGGTGGAGCTTCTGCGCAACGTCAAGGAGGCGTGGTGGCGCGAGATGACCTACCGCGACGACGTGGAGGGAATCGACGCGGCAATCCTGATGCACCCGCGCGTGTGGGAGGCGTCGGGCCACGTTGCCGGCTTCAGCGACCCGATGATCGACAACCGCACGAGCAAGGGCCGCTACCGCGCCGACACGCTCGTGGAGGAGGAGATTGCGAAGCTGCGGAAGAAGGGACGCACCGACCGCGCTGCGGAGCTTGAGGCGAAGCTTGCCGCCGCGGTCGAGCCAAGGGATTTCTACGAGTTGATCGTGGCGCACGAGATCAAGGATCCGGTGAGCGGCACCGCCGACTGGACCGAGGTGCGCCAGTTCAACCTGATGTTCAAGACGTTCATCGGTCCGCTGGAGGACACCTCGTCGGCGGTGTTCCTCCGCCCGGAGACGGCGCAAGGGATCTTCGTCAACTTCTCCAACGTGCTCCAGTCCACCCGGCAGAAGGTGCCGTTCGGCATCGCACAGATCGGCAAGTCCTTCCGCAACGAGATCAACACGAAGAACTTCCTCTTCCGCACCCGCGAGTTCGAGCAGATGGAGATGCAGTTCTTCATCCACCCGAACGAGGGGGAGCGCTGGTTCGAGTACTGGATGGAGGCGCGCTGGAACTGGTTCGGCTCGCTCGGCATGACGATGGAGCGCCTGCGCCGCAAACCGCACGAGAAGCTCGCCCACTACGCCCTCGCCGCCACCGACATCGAGTACGAGTTCCCCTTTGGCTGGGGGGAGATCGAGGGGATTCACAACCGGAGCGACTACGACCTGAAGCGCCACGCAGAGTACTCCGGCAAGAAGATCGAGTACTTCGACCAGCCAACCGGCGAGCGCTACATCCCCTTCGTCATCGAGACCGCCGTGGGCGCCTCGCGCTCGACGATGGCGTTTCTCTGCGACGCCTACCGCGAGGAGGAGGTCAACGGCGAGAAGCGGACCGTGCTCCGCTTCCATCCACGCCTCGCCCCCTACAAGCTTGCCGTGCTTCCGCTGGTCAACCGCGACGGCATGCAGGAGCGTGCCGAGGCGCTGCACCGGGACCTTCAGCGCTCGTTCAAAACCTTCTACGACGACTCGGGCGCGGTGGGCCGCCGCTACCGCCGGCAGGACGAGGCGGGCACCCCGTGGTGCGTCACCGTCGACGGGCAGACGATGGAGGATGGCACCGTTACCGTGCGCGACCGCGACACGATGGAGCAGATCAGAGTTGCCGAGAGCGAGGTGAAGAGCTGGGTGCAGGAACGGATCGGCGGCTAGACTCTACAACTGTAGAAAAGCGAACGGCGGATCGGAGCCATCTCCGATCCGCCGTTTTTCTTGCTCGGTTGATCTACTTCCCCACTGCCATTCCTGCCACCATCCGCTGGAGCAGATCGCCGTCCGTTGCCGAAGGCGCTGTATCGCGCGATGTCATGCCCGGCATACCGGCAGGCTCCTGGCCGGCCGGGAACTTTGTCACCTTCGTCTCGATCCAGAAGCCGTAGTACTCGCTCTCGTTGTAGACCGTTGCGGGATTCGTGCTCGACACTGCCACCCAGTAATCGTAGCGGTAGAAGTCGAGATCGTTGTGCGTTATCACCCGCTCCTGCGTTGGGCTGAGCGTGGCGCTCGTGTTCGGCACAATCGAGTAGGTGAAGCCCCCCTGCTGCTTGTCGAGGCGCCACAGACGCACGGTGTAGGGACGGCTGTGCGGGTCGAAGTGGACGCGAATCGCACCATCCTCGTAGCTCTCCGATGGATCGATGCGGAACAGATCGACCTCGTCGTTCTTGCAGATCAGGCCGCGGAAGTACTCGCCGATGCGTGCCTGCCGTGCCTCGGGATAGTCGTTGTTGTCCGGCTCGTAGCTCGTGCAGTTGAGGGTGGTGGCGAACATATCCCCCTCCGCCCACTCGCTCCCGTTCGGCGCAGCAAGCGTCTGGACATACCAGAGGATATACTCGTCGGCGGGAAGAGTTCCCACGTTGAACTTCGGTTCGGTCGTGGTCTTGTAGATGAAGTCGTCGATGAGCAGCGTGCTGCCGTCGCCACGGACCGGAGCATACGCCACACGATACCCCGTTGCGCCCTCCACCTTGTTCCACTGCAACAGCGCTGTGGAGCTCGTGACGAACGTGGCGCTCAACCCCGCCGGCACCGGCGGCTGGCCGACGATGAACGAGGCGGGATCGCTCCACATCCCCACGACACTCCCCCGGCGGGCGCGAACCCGCACCTGCCACCCGCCAGCAGCGAAGTTTGTGAAGTCGGCCTGTGCCAGCGTCACGCTCCCCTTCGACTTCCACTGTACGGTGCCAACAGCGCGATACTCCACGTCGTAGTTCGCCGCGTTCGCAACCTTGCGCCACGTTACGCGCGAGCTGGTGCCGGCGGTTTGCTGCGCCGCGAGCTGACGCGGAGCCGGAAAGTACTCGTCGGCACCGCTGATCGCTATCGAGTAGACCTGGCTCGACGTGGCGAGCGACTTGTCGTTCTTGACGACGATCAGGAACACACCCTTCGTCGTCGAGTTGAGAACGGATGGTGCAGTAGTCGTCACCTGCTCGATGTTGTCCACGGTGTTGTCGTCGCGCACGGCGTTCTGTAGCGGCTTGTTGGGGTTGAGCCTCCACGGCATGCGCGGACTTGTGACCTTGTCGTCGAGAACGCCGGTCACGGGATGGATGCGCAGATCGAGGTCGTTCACGAGCCTCGACGTGCGGTCGTTCAGCGGCGGCACACCGAAGTTGCTCGTGGGGAGCGGCGTTGCGGCACGGTCGGTCCAGGCAATCGTCACCTTTACGCTCGCATCCGCCTTCGCTTTGATGTAGATGGTGTCGGGGACGTTGTTCTTCAGCGTCCGCTCCTGGAGGAGGAACCCATTGCTGTTCTCGCGGGCAAGGATCATGTCCCCTGCCTTCGCCCCGTCGACAAGTCCCCAGCCGAAGTGGTAGTCAGGCCCTGGTCGGCCAAGCTCCTTTGCGGTGTGGCAGAGAAGCACGCGTGCGGTGGAGGAGAGCATCGGTTGTGGGTTGCCGTGCCCCTTCCACAGCTCGGCAAGCTGCGCCAGCACAGCAGAGACCGCGGGGGCGGCGTACGACGTGCCGCTTCCAATCGCCGTCCCGGTGATACGGAGCGCGGTGATGCTCCCTCCGTAGGCCATCACGTCGGGCTTGATCCGTCCGTCATCGGTCGGCCCGGCACTGCTGAAGCTGCTCCGCCGCCACGTCTTCGTGCCGGAGTTGTAGTTCAGCGAGCCGACCATTATCGCGTTCTTCGCGGTCTTGAACCCTTCGAGGCAGTCGAGGGAATCGGCACCACCATTTCGTGGCGGCATATTCACCGGACTGTTCACCGTCTGCCAGTTGCCGTTGATATCCTTGCGACGATAGGTCGTGGTACCCGGCGATGGCCCGTCGCTGTTGAAGTTGCCGGCGGAGAATACAAGGATCTGCGTCGTTGCGAGCGAGGTGAACGCGTCAACCGCCTGCGCCAGCGGACCGTACCAGCCGAACTGTGGGTCCTCGCTCCCCTCGCCGTACTTCCCCTGCGTGCCGTACAGTCCGTACCAGTACCACATGCCGTTGGTGCTGTCCCATCCGGCCCGATTGTCCGTACCGTAGGAGTGGTTCGAAATGTGCCACAGCGTGGAGTCGTTCTTCACCCAGTCGCGGAAGAAGTTGTTGAAGAAGGACTCCAGATTGCTCTCCGCCGAAGTGTGGGAGTAGAGGTAGAGTGTGCTGCCGCGCGCAATGCCGGTTGTTGCGGCGCCGCCGCCAGCATTGGCACCGATGATCCCCACAACGCCGCAGGCGTGATCGCGCAGCAACGCGTCCTGCGTCTTGGAGACGAGCGTTGCGGCTCCTGTTCCTGTCTTGAGGCGTGGGTGGGCAAAGTTGGGCCTCCCCCCCGCCTCGAACACACCGATGCCGATACCGTTCCCGGTAACGTAGTAGGGGTCCCCCCAGAGTGCCTTGCCACCCACAGCCTCGGCAGGCGTCATCTGTGCACCGAGCCGATCTGCTGCGATCATCCTCGCCGCAAGGACGAGCGTGAACAGCCAGGGGAGTGGTCGTTGAAGTCGTGATGCCGTCTTCATGCGTTCTTCTCTCTATGCTTGGTGTGAATGTGCGTGATGTGATGGTGCCCTAGCGTGCGACGACAAGTGGCGTTTCGAGGACTTCGCCGGCAGTAGAGGCAACGCGGCAGCGGTAGAGGCCCGACTGGAGCGCCGCCACGGGCAGATCGATCTGCACCGTTCCCTCCGCGTTGGCGCGGAACGAGCCGTCAAAGACGATCCCGCCCCGCAGACCGGCAACCGTCACACGTCCCTCTGCAAAGGGAGCGAGCCGGGCGAGGAGCTGGGCGGAGGAGACTGCCGGCGTAGGAGTCACGGCGATGCTCCGTGGGACATCGTCGGCACGGACCGGCACCGAAGAGGTCGTGGCGGTCGTGAAGGTGTACACCGCTGACCAGGCACCGGGACCGAACTCGTTCACCCCACGCACACGCCACCACCAGCGTCCCCCCTCCTCCAGCGCCGCCGTTGCCGTGCTGTCGAATGCGCCGAACTCGCGTGTTCCTTCGCCGAACAGCGAGTCGCCGCAGACCTGCACGACGTGGGCGCTTGCGGCACGCGCCGGGTTCCAGTGGAACTGCACCGTCGTTTCCAGATCACGCCGCTCGTTCTCGGGAGCCACGGGCACCGGCACGCCCGGAAGGACCGTGTCGAGAGACCGCGTGCTGAAGGTGAACGGACGCGACCACGGGCCACGGTTGGCTCCGCCGGCTGCGAGTGCGCGGGCACGCCAGGTGTAGAGCGTATCGGGCTGGAGTCCGGCGAGACGCGCCGAATGTGCGCTCCCTGCAATCACTGTGTCGGCCTCCTCGAACAGGGTGTCGCGGCCAACCTCCACCTCGTAGCTCTCTCCACCCGCCACACTGTCCCACGACATCGTCACCGTCAGGCCACGCCAGCGTGCACCGTTGGGCGGGAGCAGAAGCACCGGAGCGTCGAGCGCCGTTGCAACGCGCTCGTTCACCGTGAACGAGGCAGCGGACGACCAGGGACCATCGAGCAGCCCCTCCGTTGTCGCAAGGGCACGCACACGCCAGTGCCAGTCACCGGCAGCAGGAAGCGTCAGGGAGAGCGCGGTGGAGTCGAGGTCGCGGAAGTCGAGCGCCACCGTGCGCATCGTGGGGTCCTGCGAGAACTGGACGTGGTAGAGCACGGGCGCAGCGCCCCCGGACGGACCACTCCAGAGCGAGCTGATCAGCACATCCTCCAGCGTTATGCCACTCGTTGGCGTAAGGGGTGAGCAGGAGCCGAGTCGCGGCAGCGACGGGCGGGCGGTGTGGAACTGCATCGTGCGCGACCACGGCCCGGCACCCGCTCCAGCGGTTGCGGCAACCCGCACACGCCAGTAGACAGCGGTGTCGGCGGGGAGGGTGGGAAGCGACGCCGCAGTGCCCGACGCAGAAACTGTGACACCACCACGGAAATCGGGATCGAAGGCATAGCCCACATCGAACCCGTTCGGTGGCGTGGTGGGGTGGGCATAGGTGACGGTGACCTGATCGTAGGGGAGATCGCCAGCACCATCGACCGGCGTGAGTGGGCGGGGTGCACCCGTCGCAACCGTGCGGAATGAGCGAACGGCCGACCACGCGCCAGCGCTGTCGAGCGAATCGACCGCGCGCACACGCCAGTAGTAGAGGGTGTCGGGCCACAGATCCTCAACCTCGTGCTGGGAATCGGCGGTGCTGTTCTGGTAGCTCAGCTGATCGAACAGGAGGTCGAAGGCAATCTGGACCTCGTAGGCCACCACCCCGGAAGCCGGGCGCCAGATGAATGTGGTGGCGGCAGGAACACCCGTTGCGTTGTCGGCAGGCTGTGCCAGTGTGGGAACGCCCACCTGCGCCCGAAGCGTGGCGGCTGCCAGGAGCAGACCGCACACGGCAAAGAGCCGGAAGAAGCGTGGTGACAGTGTGAAGCGCATCATGGTTGTTGGAGATGATCGTGATCGTCCGCAAGCGGGGGCGTTTGCGCACCTGTTTCAAGATCGTCTCCGCCGACCACGCCCTCCCTCCAAACCGGCCACGCTTCGAATTCGGGCAGAAAAAAAGACCGGCCATCGTTTGATGACCGGTCCTGACCGAAGAGGAGGAGCCTGACGCGCCCCCTACTGTCTGAAAACCTCTACCGCACGACCCGGAGGAGGTGGAGAATCTCCGTTCCATCCTCACAGCGCAACCGGACCGCGTAGCCTCCCGTGGGAAGGCCCGACGGCAGAGCGTGCTCCAGCCTGCTCTCCCCGGCGTCCAGATCCACGCTGCCCAGCTCACCGAGCACCGCCCCGCGGAGGTCGAGCAGTTCCAGCACGCCGTGCAGCGGACGCAGGGTCGAGAACTCCAGAGCAATCCTGTCGCGCGCGGGCTGCGGAGCAAGCAGCAGGCGAAGGCCATGCTCGGCAGAGCGCGGAACGCCTGAGACGAGCGGACTTCCGCTTACGTCGAAGTTGTCGATAGCCGCGTTCATCAGCGCCTCGCCGCTGGTGTCGCTCGCACGGAACCGCACTCGCACACTGTCGCTCAGCGGCAGGAAGTCGGTAACGGCAAAGCTGATCCGCTTCCAGTTGGCACGCCCGCTCCACTCACGATAGACGTCCACCCAGGTTGCGCCGTTGTCGTTCGAGAGCTGCACACGGAAACTGTCGATCAGCGTATCGGCGTTACTGCGCGGATAGTGAACGCACCACAGATCCACACTGACGGTTGGGTTGGTGTGTCGTGTAAGGTCCATCGGCGGCGAGGTAAGCGTGACATGCCCGCGATTCACATCGCCGCTCTGCGGCACCATATCCACCGGCGGCAGCCCGGTGCCGAAGATGAGGCCGGTGGTGTCGTTGTCGGGCTGTGCCGCCGGATGGAACCATCCGCTCCCCACATAGCCGAGATAGGGCCGGAACCGAACCCAGTTGCCAGTGGTTGCGCTGTCGTCCGGGGAGCGGAGACTCCAGCCGAGGTCGAGCGTTGCGTTGTCCTGATAGCGTGGGAGGAGCGTGACCTGAAGCACGTTGTTGGGGAGCGGGAGATGCACGATGGTGTCGAGGATATAGGATCCCCAGGTGCCAACCGTCACGCGCCACGCGCTGTCGCGCGGGAGCCGCAACGCACCCTCGCCTCCAACAGATGCCGTTGCCGGCAGCACCGGCAGCACCGCGTACTGGAAGTCGGAGATCTGCCGTCCCAGGTCATCCTGCACGCGCAGCACGAGATCGGCGAAGGGGAGCGGATCGAGTTCGATGTCGCGCACCAGGTCGGTCGTCACGGTCTCGGTGACGCTCTCCCCCCCATAGCCGTAGCTGGAGAAGTTGACGGTAAGGTCGGCACCGAGCAGCGAACCGACGTAGTAGCGGCCGGCAGCGTCGGTGACGGTTGTCCTCCCCCCCAGTGCCGGCACCGAAACGGCAACGCCGGCCAGCGGCTGCCCGGTTGACGCATCGCGCACCGTTCCGCTGATCGACCCCGCCGTTGCGTTGTTGAACTCAAGCACGTACAGCCCGGTGCTGCGATCCCCCGCAATGATCTTCCCCGACGGGAAGTAACCGTAGCTCTCCCACACGCCGTTGTAGCCTCCGCTCGGACCGGGATAGGTATCGTAGAACCCAACCTCGCGCGGGTGCGTGGGGTCGACGATGTCGATGACCCGCACACCTGCTGTGTACCACGCCACAATCGCGTAGCGCCCCTTGACGTGGACGTTGTGGACGATGTCGTTGAGATCGGGGGTGTACTCCGTCACCTTGCGGATGTCCTCAAGGTCGCTGATATCCCACACCTTGAGCGTCTTGCGCGTCACGCCGATTTCGTCGGTTGTGAAGACGTACCGGCCATCGTCGCTCATCTCGGCGTTGTGGGTGCCGCTGCCGGGATAGTTGAAGTTGCCCAGCTTCACGGGATTCGCTGGGTCGGTGATCTTCCAGATGTCGCAGCCGTTGCCGTAGATCGCTGCGCCCACGAGCGTATCGTTCCGCACCCAGGCGTCGTGGAAGTAGTAGGGCGTCACCTGTCCCACACGGCGCGGGTGGGTGGCGTCAGGCTCCAGATCGAAGATTGCCGCACCGCCGTTTGCGCCCGCCGCCGCCTGCGTCCCCATCACATACAGGTAGTGATCGCGGATATAGATCGTGTGGCCGCTGGTGAACACGGTGGTGTCGGTGCGGAGAAGACGCGCGGTGTCGGGGAGATCCGAGAGGTCGATGATCTGCAACCCGGTGCCGGAGTCGCGCGATTCGGTGATGACGTAGGCGTAGTGGCCGTAAGTCTTCATCTCGCGCCACTGGCTGCGTGGCCCCCAGATGTATGCCACCTGCCGGATCGGCTTTTCGGTGATGTCGATGATGTGCGTCCCCACACCGCTTGCGAACAGGGCATACTCCCGTCCGTTCGGATCGGTGTAGCCCCAGAGCGCAGAGTGGGGTCCGGCGGTGTCGATTCCAACTGGGTTCATCCAGCCGAACAGCGACATGTTCAAGCTGTCGGCACCAACCTGCGCGAGCATGGGAAGCGGCAGCAGCAGGGTGAGTGCGAGGAGTAGGGAGAAACGTCGAAGGTTCATCAGCGAGTGAAGTGAGGGGTGCAGGAGCTGGGACTGGGACAGAGAAAAGAGGATAGAGGAATCAGGGAAGAGAAGCAAGGAGCAGCAGACTCCCCGCGCAGACCGTGGAGAGGAGAGACAGCGCGGCGCCAGTGACGGGATGCTCCACCTCGTTGCGTCAGATTATGTTGAAGGGCTTACACTCGTGAAGGTAAACCCCTTCACCTTGAGAGCGGGAGCGGTCATCGGCGCATTCCCCTCGCGCGTGACGACTCGCGCCGGACGGGACATCATCTCCACCCCCTTCAACACGGCAATCGGACTCTCGTTCCACCGCATGTTCACCACGGGGCGGGTAATCTTTCCATTCTCGATCAGGAACAGCCCGTCGCGCGTGAGGCCGGTGTAGAGAATCGTGCGCGGATCGACGGCGCGAATGTACCAGAAGCTCGTCACAAGCAATCCACGCTCGGTGGAGGCAATGAGGTCGGCAATCGTGTGGTCCTCACCCTCCATCAGAAGGTTCGAGCCGAAGGGGAGCGGCGCGTAGCCCTGCCTCGCGGCCCAGTAGCGGCCCGCCGGCAGGTTCTTCAACACCCCCCGCTCGATCCACGTGGTGGGCTGCAACGCCTGTCCGTCATCGCCCCACGGAGTGGAGGGAGCAACGGGGTCGGTGGGGTCGCTTGCAATCGTCACGCGATCATCGAACAGCTTCTCGCCGATTCTCGTCGTTCCCTCGCCCTTGCTGAAGTAGCTCCGCCCCTCCTCGGCCTCGCGCCGGTCCAGACTCCACGAGAGGAGATTGAGCATATCCCCCACCGCCGACGGTTCGAGCACCACCGGGTAGCTCCCCGGCTCGATGGGTTCGGGGTTGCGGGAGCGCACCGCCTTGTCGATGGCGCGCGGCACGGTGGCAAGCTCGTAGAGGTCGCCGTCAACCTCCAGGCCAAACCCGCGGTAGTCCTCCCGTGCCGCCCACCCGCTGCCGTTGCCGTCGCCGTGGCGCACGGTAAGCGAGTAGCTGGCACCCGTTGAGGGGTGGTAGGCGCTCAACCCCTTCGAGTTCATCATCGCGCTGAAACCACTCCCCGAACTGATGAAGCCGGCGGCCTGGAGTTCCTGTGCACGTGCTGCCTCGATCGCCTCGGAGGCGATGCGAGCGTGGCTCTCCGTTGTCAATTCTGCCACCTCGTCGCTCCACTGCGGCGAGAGTGGCAGCGCACGGCGATCTCCATCAGCGGAACGAACGGCGCGGGACGCGGTGCGGTAGGTCTGCGGACCCAGTCGCGGCATATACTCCGGGTTCTCCGGCGCAAGCCGCGCAAGCTCCTCGGCGCGATGCACCACCGTACGGATCGATTCCTCATCGAGTTGCGTGGTGCGCGAGCTTCCCACCCGCTTCCCGAAGACGCAGGTGACGCCGAGCGAGAGACCGCTGCTGCTGCCGTTAGTGGTTGGCTCGTTGACGGCGAAGCGGAGATTGCGCTCGTCGTTGCCGCCGAGCGTTACCTCGGTCTCGTCGGCGCTGCTGAGGGCGAGCGCACGCTTCATGATTGCTTCGGCGTCGGATCGGGAGAGGAGCATGGGGCAGGAATGAGGAGTGAGAAGCAGGGACGAACAGGGATTACTCGCGTCGAGGTGTGATACCCGGAACAAAGGAGTTCGGAGCGGAGGGAGCAGGCCACCGCACGGGAGGCGGAACCGTTGTGTCGGCGCGGGGCCGGTCGCGCGCAGGATCGTACATCACCACGCTGGCGGCCCCGTCGGTCCGCATCCAAACGCGCCCCCGACGATCTACCACACTCGGACCCAGCCAGTTGAGGCCGCGCAGTCGTTCCGGGATGCCGGGCTGGTACCAAACGCCATGTCGATAGATCGAAATGGCGCTGGTGAACTGCCCACCCACCAGCACCCCACCATCGCGCAGAAGAACAATACGGCAAATGCGGTAGTCGAGAGGATGGCTCTTGAAGGGTGTCTCCATCCACCTGCCGATACTCACGAACTCCTCCCACTCCCCATCGCGCAGCCGGCACAGATTCTTCGGGGGCATCCCTGCCGTCCAGAGCGTTCCCTCACGGTCGAAGATGAGGTTGTAGTTGACCGGGTCGCGGATCGCGCTGTTGCCCGTGTCGTACTGATGGAAGGTTGTGCCATCGTAGTGCCACACGCCGCGCCGGGTGCCGAACCACAGCTCTCCGCGGCTGTCGAACTCCATATCGCTGACGTGCCACATCTCCATACCGTGCCCCGAACCACTCGGCTCCCACTCTCCCCACAGGTGTTTTATCACCCCATCGTTGTAGGTATAGATTCCCTGATAGTGGGTGCCGAACAGAATGGTGCCGTCGGGAGCAATCGCAGTCTCCAGCCCGTAGGTACTGTCGATGCTGACGACCTCTGCCTTCGTGCCGCCATCCCAGCGCACGAGCTTTCCCTCCACCGCCATCCACAAGATTCCCTTCGGGTCAATCGCCAGCCCCTGAATCGGCGAGTTGGGCACGCCGAGAGGCTTCAGGTCGAACATCTTCCACTCCGCTCCATCGAACCGATGAATCAACCCTCCACCATCACCCATCCAGATGTTCCCTACACTGTCCATGGCCATCGACCACGCAAAGTCATACCGGAACGGAGCATTTATACTATTGTACAGCGCCCAGCACTCCTCGCACACTCTCTGCGCGCTGAGCCGCACACAGCACAGCACCAGCAGGAGGCTGATGGCCCCGACCGAACGAAACGACAGCACGGCATTCCCGACCAGGCGCTCGCACTCGAATCCCCTCACCCTCTACACCTTTCGTCCGGTGTTGATGAAGTTCACGCGACGGAAGCGAGCCGGGGCGCTTCCGTGCGACACCGGTGCCACCTGCCCCGGCTGTGCCTTGCCGCACCAGTAGCTGCCACCGAGCGCGTAGTGCTCCTTCGAGCAGACAGCGTCGCAGCTTCGCCAGAAGTCGAGCGTCATCGACTGGAACGCAACGTCACGGTAGACACCGTCGATCTTCCCCCCCTTGATCCGGTGGAACACCTGCCCGCCGAACTGGAAGTTCCGCCGCTGCTGATCTATCGACCACGATCCATCCCCCTCGATCAGCACGCCGTCGTCGATGCCGGAGACGAGGTCGTTCGGCGACAACGCTGCCGCTCCGGGCTGGAGCGAGACGTTGGGCATCCGCTGCATCGGCACGTGACTGTAGCTGTCGGCGTAGGCACAGCCGTGCGATGCGTGTTCGCCGATCCATCCCGCCTGCTCGCGCGTCGTCTGGTAGCCCACGAACAACCCATCCCGAATGATGTCGAACCGCGAAGCCTTCACCCCCTCGTCATCGTACCCCACCGTTGAGAGTCCGCCCGTCTCCGTCCTGTCCCCCACCACCGACACCACATCGGAGCCGTAGCGAAGCCGCCGCAGGTTGTCCACCGTTACGAACGAGGTGCCGGCATAGTTGGCCTCGTAGCCGAGCGCTCGGTCCAGTTCCGTGGCGTGCCCTATCGACTCGTGGATCACCAGCCACAGGTGGCTGGGCATCAACACCAGGTCGCGCACACCGGGCGTGATCGACGGTGCGGAGAGCTTCGCCACCGCGTTCTCTGCGGCATGGCGTGCACGTTCAGCAAGGTCGAGCTGCCGCACATACTCGTAGCCTGCCCCCATGGGCTGGGCTGCGGCCGAGCAGCTCTGGAAGTCGGTTCCATCGCTGTTCACCGCCGTTACGCTCAGCGATGGCCAGATACGATGAATCGTCTGCTCGATCTCGCTCCCCTCGGTGCTTGCAAAGAACTTGTGTTCGAGGGTCTGGAAGAGGGTGCTGTTCACGAAGCGCGTCCCCTCCACGCCGAGCGCGGCACGGTTGGCCTCGATGAGCGTCGTGGCTTTCTCTTCAATCGAGAGGGAGAAGGGGTCGATAACCGCAGGCGTGCTCCACGTGTCCTTATACGATTGGACAGGAGCAAGCTCGACCGGCGTGCGGCGCAGCGCACTCGTTGCCTTTGCAATGGCGACCGCCTCGCGGGCGATCCTGACAGCTTCCTCCGCCGTCAAGGCCGTGCCCGACGCAAATCCCCACGCTCCCCCTGCAAGCACGCGCACACCCATCCCCAGCGATTCATCATCGCTGACCCACTGCACCTGCTCCTCGCGCGTGCCGATGTACTGGTTGCGGTAGCGGTTCACACGAATATCGGCGTAGCTCGCACCAGCAGAGCGCGCAGCCTCAAGCACGCGGGCGGCGAGTGAAGCAAAGGTGGACCGGTCGATAGCAGGAAGGGGGGCAGCCGTTCCACGGGAACGGGAGCCGAGGAAGAGTCCGGCAGTGGCAGCGGCAGAACAGATCATAAAGTCACGGCGACGCATAGGAGGTAGGGGGAGAGAGACGGAAGGAACCGGCGCGTGGACTGCGAGAAGGACGACCGGCGAAAGTACGTGGCGGCCCCGCTGCGAGCAACAGCATGGGAGAGTATCGCCGCCGGAACGTTGCGGATACGCAACGTTGATCACTGTGGCAGAGCGACCTCCGCAATCGATTCGCGAATTGCACGTTCGGTGGCGACGATCTCATCCTCGCCGTGCGCGGTGGAGACGAACCAGGCCTCGTACTGTGACGGCGGCAGAGAGATACCGCGGCGCAGCATTGCGTGGAAGAACCGTGCGAAGCGCCCCGTGTCGCTGCCAGTTGCCGACGCGAAGTCCACCACCGGACCATCGGTGAAGAACGCCGTGAACATCGAGCCGACACGGTTCACCGCGAGTGGCACCGCAGCGTCTGTGGCAGCATCCAGAAGCGTGCGTTCAAGACGTTCGCCCACCGCGTCGAGCCGCTCCCAGGGGCGTTCGTCGAGAAGGGTGTGAAGCGTGGCGATGCCGGCAGCAACGGCCAGCGGGTTGCCGCTGAGCGTTCCGGCCTGGTAGACTGCCCCGAGCGGGGAGACAAGCGCCATCAGCTCCCGGCGCCCACCGTAGGCGCCCACCGGCATTCCACCACCGATGATTTTGCCGAGCGTGACCATGTCGGGCACAACGCCGTACAGCTCCGTTGCGCCCCCGGCGGCAACGCGCAGGCCCGTCATCACCTCGTCGAAGATCAGCACCGCTCCCTCGCGCTCTGTCAGTTCCCGCAGCGCACCGAGGAATGTCGCCGTTGCAGGAACGACTCCCATGTTGCCCCCAATCGGCTCGATGATCACGGCCGCAATCTGTCCTGGATTCTCCTCGAACAGAAGCTTGACGCTCTCGATATCGTTGAAGCCCGCAACGAGCGTGTCCGCAGCGGTGCCGGGCGTCACGCCGGGGGAACTTGGAGAGCCGTGGGTGAGCATGCCGCTTCCGGCGCGGATGAGGAAGCTATCGCCGTGGCCGTGGTAGCACCCCTCGAACTTGATGATCTTCGGTCTGCCGGTGTATCCACGCGCCACACGGACCGCCGACATCGTTGCCTCGGTGCCGCTGGAGACGAGCCGCACCATCTCAAGTGCAGGAATCGTTGCGGTGAGGAGTTCGGCAATCTCTACTTCCAACCGACTCGGCGCGCCGAAGCTCGTTGCACGCTCCATCTGTGCCCTCATCGCCTCCATCACCCGCGGGTGACGGTGACCCAGGATGAACGGACCCCACGACCCCACATAGTCGATATAGCGCGTTCCCTCGACGTCGACGAGCCACGCACCGTCGGCGCTCTCAAAGAAAATCGGCGTCCCCCCAACTGCACCAAAGGCACGAACAGGACTGTTCACACCGCCGGGGATCACGGTGCAGGCGCGGGCGTAGAGTTCGGAGCTTGTCATGGCAGCTTGCAAATGCGGGTACGAGGTGGGAGGGAATGCCAGGCGATGAACGTTGTGTCTGTCTTGCCCGCCGACGGCAGTGGCGCAGGCGGGGGAGAGGATGGAATGTTGTTGTGGAGAGAAGGTCAACGAGCGCGGGGTTGCGACGCACTCACATCCACTGCCATCCCCTACTCTTCGCCTCCACTCTTCACCTTCCAGTAGTCGATTTCGAGTGAGACGGTGTCGGGCGTTGCGCGGCGCTCTGCGTGCGTCAGCACAATCTCCCCATCCATCACCGGAGCACGGCGGACAAACGTATGGTACCCCCCATCACCCCCATCCAGTCCGCTTTCGACGAGGTGCTGCACGAATGCGCCATCGAGCGGCCGCCCCAGATACTGTTCATCGATGCGGCGATCCACCTGGATGATCGTCGACTCCATCGTGTGGATCTGCTGTTCGAGAAGGGGCGAGGCGGGAATCCCCCAGAGCGGAAAGAGAGGGCGGAGGTCGAAGTCGACGAAGAGGTGCTCGTACCAGTCGCGCTGATCGCGCTGCGCACTGTTGCCGATGACGCCGCGCGCGAACCCCTCGGAGCGAAGTTCGTAGAGAAGATTGCGAAGCTGGCGCTCGTAGGTGACGAACGCCATTCGCACAGTGAGCAGGGGAAGCCCGATCAGTGCAGCCTGTTCCTCGATCAGTTCCGGTGGAAGGCGATGTGCCAGCACAAGCTCGGTTCCCTCATCGATAAAGGTTACCAGCAGACGGCAGTCCACCCCTGCCGCGCGCGCGCGGTCGAGAGCGTAGCAGCAATCCTTGCCGCCGGACCAGAAAACGAATGCGGGATGGCTCACAGCGTTCCCTCCCGCTCTTCGGCGCAACCGGAGCGGGCACGCCACCAGCGCAGTTCCGCGCCGCGCATCACCGGCTGTTCGGGCACGCCCGTCTCCAAGGCGCGCTGCATGTAGCCGATACAAAGCCCGCAGCCGGTACTTATCTCTATCACCCGCTGTAGTTCGGCAACGTTCCGCACCCCGTGCTCACGCGCAACACCAAGCGCACGGACAAAGGGAACAGAGCAGCAGATGCAGCGGTCAACAGGCAACGACGTAAGGGTTGAGGTTGGGGATGAGCCAAGACGACGATTACCACTGCGCACTTCCCTTCACGTGTTGTCCTGCGTCTTCTCCTATCTTCCTTCACCTCTTCCTGCCACGCTGCTCATATCGCAGCATTCTCCCCACGTTCCATGGCACTCAAACTCGACGATCAGGCTCCAGACGCTACGCTGCTCCACCAGGATAACGACGGCGCAGTACACAAGGTTCAGCTCTCCGACCTGATCGGAGGACGACGCGCGGTGGTGTTCTTCTTTCCAGCGGCAGGGAGCGACACCTGCACCGAAGAACTCTGTACGATCAGCAACGCTGTGCAGCGCTACAACGACCTCGACGCAACGGTGGTCGGTATCTCTGTTGACAGCCCCTTCGCACAACGTGTGTGGGCGAAGGCAAACGACATTACGGTTCCCCTCCTCTCTGATTTCAACAAGACCGCATCACGCACCTGGGGGGTGCTCGATGAACTGTGGGTGCCCGGACTGTTCGACATGGAGGGCGTGGCGAAGCGCTCCACCTTCATTCTGAACAGACAGGGGAAGGTTGTGTACAGCGAGGTGCTGGACGACGCGCGCCTCCTCCCCGATTACAGAGCGATCGAGCGGACACTCGAGGAACTGGGAACCGACGGGTAGCCGAGCAGCGTGGTGGAGGCACGACAGGCAGGCAGGTCGTGCAGGGGGCGAATGCCACCGCAGCTCTCTCCTCCTGTCCCCCTCCCTCAGTACCAGTCTTGTAGCGGCGCAACTTCCAGCTCGCGCTCGCGGCGGGAGCGAATGCCGCTCAACGCGGCCGCCGCTGCCGACGCCGTCGTGATGAAGGGGATCTTGTACTCCATCGACACAGCCCCCATCCTCTTCTCATCCTCGCGCGCAACCTCTCCTGCCGGCGTGTTGATCACCAGGTGCACCTCTCCCCGACGGATGTAATCGGTAGCGTTCGGTGTTCCCTCGCTGATCTTCAGGATGCGAGTGTTCTCGATCCCCTGTTCGCTGAGGAAGCGACTTGTACCGTCGGTTGCAAGAAGACGGAAGCCGAGATCGACGAAGCCCCGCAGGGTCTCGGCCACGCGTGGACGCTTGTCGTTGTCGCTCAGGGTAACGAACACCGTCCCCTCCAGCGGCAGCCGGTTGCCCGAGGCCAGGCGCGCCTTCAGCACCGCCAGGCCGGTGCTGGAGTCGATCCCCATCACTTCGCCGGTTGAACGCATTTCAGGACCGAGGAACATCGAGGAGTGCGGGAACTTGTTGAAGGGGAACACCGACTCCTTCACCGCCACGTGGCTCATCGCCATCGGCATATCGCGCAGGTTGAAATTCCCCAGAGGCTCCCCCACCATGACGCGCGCAGCAATCTTCGCGAGCGCAACCCCTGTTGCCTTGCTCACGAACGGCACGGTACGGCTGGCGCGCGGGTTCACCTCCAGCACATACACGATGCCGCGCTGCATCGCGAACTGGATGTTGATCAACCCAACCACATCGAGCGCACGGGCGAGTCGCTTTGTATAGTCAACGATTGTCTCGAACTGCGCGCGCTCGATGTTGTAGGGGGGGAGCACACAGCTTGAATCGCCGGAGTGGATGCCCGCCTCCTCGATGTGCTGCATCACCCCACCGATGACAACCTGCTCGCCGTCGGAAACGGCATCGACGTCGAACTCGAACGCCTTTTCGAGGAAGTGGTCGATCAGCACCGGATGGTCGGGGCTGACCTGCGTCGCGGTGCGCATATACTGGCGGATATTCTCCGACCGATAGCAGATCTCCATTGCACGGCCGCCGAGCACGTAGCTCGGGCGCACCAGCACCGGATACCCAACGCGCTCGGCAACCGCAACCGCATCCTCCTCGCTCGTGGCCGTGCCCCACGCCGGGGCCGGAATGCCGAGCTGTGTAATAAGCTCTCCGAACCGCTGGCGATCCTCCGCACGGTCGATACCGTCGGGGGAGGTGCCAAGGATCGGCACCCCGGCAGCCTCGAGCCTGCGCGCCAGCTTCAGCGGCGTCTGTCCACCGAAGGTGACCACCACGCCCTTCGGCTGCTCCAGCTCGATCACGTTCATCACGTCCTCGAACGTCAGCGGCTCGAAGTAGAGCCTGTCCACCGTGTCGTAGTCGGTGCTGACGGTTTCAGGATTGCAGTTGATCATCACCACCTCGTAGCCCGCCTCGCGCATCGCCATCACGGCGTGGACGCAGCAGTAGTCGAACTCGATGCCCTGTCCAATCCGGTTCGGTCCACCGCCGAGAATGATTACACGCTCGCGCTCGCCGATACGCGCCTCGTTCTCCTGCTCGTAGGTCGAATAGTGATAGGGGGTGAACGCCTCGAACTCGGCAGCGCAGGTGTCAACGGTCTTGTACACCGGAACCACGCCGAGCGACTTGCGGAGCGCGCGCACATCACTCTCGGCCCGATTCCAGAGCCGCGCGAGCTGGTGATCGCTGTAGCCTTCCCGTTTCGCTTCGAGAAGCAGGCGACGGAACTCCTCGCTCGCTGCGGCTCCTGCTGCCGGAACGTCGGCTGCCGCAGCCCGAAGCGTGTGCCCCGTCTCGATGATCTGGAGCATCTGGTCGAGGAACCACGGATCGTAGCCGCTCAGCGTGTGAATCTCCTCAATCGAAATTCCCAGCGCCAGCGCCTCGTACACATCGAAGACCGATGTGCTGGTGCGGCGGGGGAGCCGTGCCTTCACGTCGGCAACACGCGCGCCTCGTGCCGCCTCGTCGAGCAGCTCTGCCTCCTCCGGCCGTATCGCCTCGTTGCCGTCCCAGCCGAATCCGTAGCGGTCCTGTTCCAGCGAACGGATCGACTTCTGGAACGCCTCCTTGAAGGTCCGGCCAAACGCCATTGCCTCCCCCACCGACTTCATCTGCACACCCAGCGTATCGTCGGCACCCTTGAACTTTGCGAAGTCCCAGCGCGGGTACTTCACCACTACGTAGTCAATCGTTGGCTCGAAGGCGGCGGGAGTAACGCGGGTGATGTCGTTCGGAATCTCGTCCAGCGTGTAGCCCACGGCAAGCTTTGCGGCAATCTTCGCAATCGGGAACCCGGTGGCCTTCGAGGCAAGCGCGCTGGAGCGGCTCACGCGCGGATTCATCTCGATCACCAGCAGGCGACCATCGCGCGGGTTCATGGCGAACTGCACGTTCGAGCCACCCGTATCAACCCCGATCTCGCGCATGATGCGGATCGCCGCGTCGCGCATCCTCTGGTACTCACGGTCGGTCAGCGTCTGCGCCGGCGCAACGGTAATGGAATCCCCGGTGTGCACCCCCATCGGGTCCAGATTCTCGATCGAGCAGATGATCGTCACGTTGTCCTTGCGGTCGCGCATCACCTCCAGCTCGTACTCCTTCCACCCAATCACCGACTCCTCCACGAGCACCTGCCGCACCGGGCTTGCGTTGAGCGCCTGCTCCAGCTTCTCGTCGAACTCCTCGGCGCTGTAGGCGATGCCGCCGCCGGAGCCACCCATGGTGAAGCTCGGGCGAAGGATGGCGGGGAAGCCGACGTCGGCAACCATCGCCCTCCCCTGCTCCACAGAACCGACAAACCCGCCACGCGGCATATCGAGTCCGGCACGGCGCATTGCTTCGAGGAACAGTTCGCGGCTCTCGGCGGTGCGGATCGCGCGGAGGTTTGCGCCGATCATCTCCACGCCGTAGCGCTCCAGCACGCCGGACTCCGCCACGGCCACCGCAGCGTTCAGCGCGGTCTGTCCCCCCATCGTCGGCAGAAGCGCGTCCGGGCGTTCGCGCGCGATGATCTTCTCGATGATCTCCGGCGTGATCGGCTCGACGTAGGTGGCGTCGGCCATGCCGGGGTCGGTCATGATCGTTGCGGGGTTGCTGTTGAGCAGGATCACGCGCAGTCCCTCCTCTCTCAGCACACGACAGGCCTGTGTTCCAGAATAGTCGAACTCACAGGCCTGGCCAATAACGATGGGACCGCTGCCGATAATCAGAACGGAGCGGAGGTCGGGGCGTCGAGGCATAGAAGCAGTATCGGTTGTTGGTTGCCGGTGATCGAAGGAAGGTTTCGGAGAGACACGTCCCACCGCTGTGGGCTACTCTTCGGGGGTAAAGTGACTGCCGAGCGACGCCGCAAGCTGGTTCGAGCGTTGGAGGAGGAGCGAGCGCACGGCCTCGGCGACAGAGAACAACTGCGAGAGCGTGCCGGTGCTCTCCTCATCGAGGACGGCCAGAGCATCGTTGCGTTCGAGAACGTCGGCGAGTTCCTGCTCGTTTTCCGCAACAATCTCCAGCACCTCCTCAAGTATCTGCTCATCGTCCGTCTCGATCATCTCCAGTGCAAGCGCCGCACGCGCATAAAAGGCAAGCGCCGCACGCACAAGACGCCGGAACTCGAAGGCCAGTTCGTCGTTCACCGGGTCAACCCCGGCAGCGGCCTCCCACTGTTCCTCGGCGGTAAAGTGGTACTGGTCGGCGGTTTCGATCAAGCGTTGTTGTAACTGGCTGGCATCCACGAGCAAGGTCTCCCAATGATCCGCCGTTCGTTCCTCTCGGAGCGGTCGAGCAATCCAAACTTAACACTTCAAACAGGCGCTGTCGGAGTCAACGTTGCTACATTTGTTGCGTGCCGTGCAGAACTCCGTTCCCGGAGCCATACACTCAAAAGAGGAGATGATCGTCTAGCTTCCCCTCAAACCCTTGTGGGGCACTCCGCTCACGATGACAGGTTCCAGATCACTATACTTCATCCGCCGCCGCTCTTCGGCACTGGTGCTGCTGCTGACGTTTATCAACATCGCGGCAGTTCCCTTTGCGAACCTTGTCTCGATCCGTCAGGCAGCGAGCGGAGAGGTGAGCGGGCACGTGCGGGGTACGCTGCTGGAGATGCTGGCGGACCTGCTCTTCGATGAGACCGGCGACGCCGAGGACATCTCCCGGCCGCTTGACGAAGAGTCTGGAGCAAAGTCCAGTCCCCGCACCGATACGCGACTGGAGATCTACGATCACCTCTTTTCGCTCCAGTTCCTCAACCTCCTCTCCTCCACACTCGCTGGCTCACAGCCAGAAAAAGCGCCTCCCGCGCCAGACCGCGACCGCTTCGTCCCGCCACCACGACCCCTTCACACCACAATCTCCTGATCCCACTGGGACACGCGCAGCGTACGCCCCGGTTCGAAGTGTGACCACCCGCGTGGCCCTCTGAACCGTGCCCTGCCGTGCAGACGGTTTCGCCGATACCGTTCCGGGTGCGCTGTGCGCTCACCGGAAGCCGGGGCGTGCCGCAACCTCATCTCGCCGCTTCCCGACGACCTGTTGGGACTACGGTGCGGTTTCACCGTGAGCGGCGCATTTCATTTCAAGCCTATACTCTCATGACTGATAAACAATCTTCCCTTTCCCTACAGGGACGACTACCGACGCTTACCAACGATATGCGGTCGGGACTTGTGGTGTTTCTCGTTGCCGTTCCGCTCTGCCTCGGCATCGCCGTGGCCTCGGGCGCGCCGCCGTTCGCCGGCCTGATCGCCGGCATTGTGGGCGGCGTCGTGGTGTCGCTGATCAGCGGCAGCGCGCTGAGCGTGAGCGGTCCGGCAGCCGGACTCACGGTGATCGTTGCCGGTGCCATCGCCACAATCGGCACGTTTGAGGGCTTCCTTGCCGCAGTGGTGCTGGCAGGTGTGATCCAGATCGGCCTCGGACTGGGACGTGCCGGTGCGATTGGCCACTACATCCCATCGAGCGTGATCAAGGGGATGCTGGCCGCGATTGGCCTCATCCTTATCTTCAAGCAGTTTCCGCACCTGATCGGCTACGACAGCAGTCCGGCAGGGGACTTCGCCTTCCAGCAGCCGAACCACGAGAACACGTTCTCGGCCATCACCCACGCGTTCAGCCTCATTCAGCCCGCAGCGTTGATGGTTGGACTCCTTGGGCTGGCAATCATGATCTGGTGGGACAAGCTTCCGCTGCGGGGAGCGCGCCTGATTCCCGCCCCGCTCGTCGTGGTGCTGGCAGGTGTTGGCGTCAACGCCATCCTTCTGACAACCGGAAGCAGCATTGCCATGGGGGGAGACCAGCTTGTCTCGATCCCGATGGTCGGCTCTTCCGCCGAACTGGTGGGGCTGATACGTCTTCCCGACTTCGCCCGCCTGTTCGACCCATCGGTTCTTACCGTTGCGCTCACCCTTGCAGTGATCGCCAGTCTCGAAACGCTGCTCAGCGTGGAGGCGGTGGACAAGCTGGACCCGGAGCGACGCATCACCCCTACCAACCGCGAACTCGTAGCGCAGGGAGCGGGGAACATCGTCTCCGGCATGCTGGGCGGTCTTCCGATGACAGCGGTGATCGTTCGCGGCGCGGCGAACGTGAATGCCGGAGCACGAAGCAGCGCATCGGCGTTCTTTCACGGCACCTATCTGCTGCTTGCGGTGGTTTTCATTCCGGGCCTGATCAACACCATTCCCTACGCCAGCCTTGCGGCCATTCTGCTGGTGACAGGCTATAAACTGACGAAGTTTGGTCTGTACCGTGAGATGTACCGTGCGGGAGTTGACCAGTTTGTCCCGTTTGTCATTACCGTCCTGGCAATCGTCTTCACCGACCTGCTCGTGGGCATTGCCATCGGCTTCGCTCTGGGTGTCGGGTTCATTCTGCTTCGCAAGGTGCGCAACTCCCACCGGATTCGCACCTCGCACGACGGCACCGCACGAACGATGCGCGTGGTGTTGTCGGAGGACATTTCGTTCCTGACGCGTGGATCGCTTGCAGCAACGCTGCGCCGGCTCCCGAACAACACCCACGTGACCATCGATGCAACCCGCACGATCCACATCGACCGTGATGTAATGGAACTGTTGCGGGACTTCATCTCACGTGTACCCGACCGGGAAATTACCGTGGAGTTCGAGGGTCATGCGCTCGATGAATTCGTTGCCTCGCTGCCGCCAGAGCAGATTGCGCGCTGTAGCAGCCGAACACCCTCGATCCACAACGGCACAATCGACGGGCACAAGGATCGCTCCGACTCTTTGATGCCAACGCACGCACACGCATCCGACGTTCACCCTTTCAATCTTTCTACAAGGAGCATCGCTCATGAGCACTAACAACGCCTCCCCCTATCAGATGCTTCTTCAGAACAACCGCGAGTGGGTTGCCGAGAAGCTTTCGCTCGACGCCGACTACTTCACACGGCTGGCGGAGGGACAGGCCCCGAGCTATCTCTTCATCGGCTGCTCGGACAGCCGCGTACCGGCCGAGACGATCACTGGAGCGTCACCCGGAGAGATGTTCGTCCATCGGAACATTGCCAACCAGGTGATCCCGAACGACATCAACTGCATGGCGGTGCTGCAATTCTCCATCGAGGTGCTGGGTGTGCGCCATATCATCGTCTGCGGCCACTACGGGTGCGGCGGTGTCAAGGCCGCAATGAATGGCGGCACGACCGGCGTCATTGATCACTGGCTGAGCCATATCCGCGAGACCAACGACCGCAACGCGGCAGAGTTGACAGCGAAGTCGGACGAAGAAGAACGGCACCGGCGGCTCGTCGAATTGAACGTGATCGAGCAGGTGCGCAACGTTGCGCGAACCTCGTTCGTGCGGAACGCACTGGAGCAGGGCAAGGAACTCCTGCTTCATGGCTGGGTGTTCGATATCGCCAACGGCACCATCCACGAACTGGAGCACAACAATGGCGTTGACAGCAACGCCTCTGTCGCCGCTCCCGTAGCAGCCGCCAGCTAGGTTCCATGAACAACGCAGCGGGGGGCTGGAGCATATCGCTCCAGCCCCCGTTTTTTTGCTCAACCACACCATCGCTCCACTTCACCAACACTCGCTCAACCCCACCACGACGCTTATGTCCCCTCACCCAGCAGCAGCGCCAGAACCGCCATCCGCACAGCAACGCCGTTCTCCACCTGCGGCAGAATCAGGGAGCAGGGACCGTCAGCCGTTGCGCTGTCAAGCTCGACACCGCGATTGATGGGTCCGGGATGGAGCACAAGCGGAGGGGACTGCATCGTTCCGAGCCGTGCGTGATTCAGTCCAAACAGGCGTGTATACTCCCGTACATTGGGAAAGAATGCGCGGTCCATTCGCTCGTGCTGTACACGCAGCATATTCAAGGCATCGCTCCACTCTACTGCCTCAGCCAGGTGAATGAAGACCCGGTCCACAAGCGTCTCGATCCCGCGGGGGAGGAGCGTTGGCGGGGCACAGACCGCAACCTCGGCACCGAGCAGGCGCAGCGCGTGGATGTTGGAGAGCGCCACCCGACCGTGGAGAATATCCCCCACAATCGTCACCCGCCTCCCCTCGAACCCCGTCCCCCCCGGCCCGGCATCGTGGCGCCAGCGTTCGTAGAGGGTGAACGTGTCGAGCAGTCCCTGGGTTGGATGTTCGTGCCGTCCATCACCCGCGTTGACGACGACGACGTTGCAGTGCGAGGCAACGAACTGTGCCGCACCGCCAGAACTGTGGCGGAGCACAATGGCGTTGATCCGCATTGCCTCCAGGTTGCGCACTGTGTCGCGCAGCGATTCCCCCTTCGCGAACGAACTCCCCTCGGCAGAGAAGTTTACCACCGTCATTCCGAGCCTCCGCTCGGCAAGCTCGAAGCTGGAGCGGGTACGTGTGGAGTTCTCGGCGAAGAGGTTCACCACAACGCGCCCGGCGAGCATCGTACTCCAGTGATTCGGGCGCAGCATCGTTTCGCGCATCATCAGCGCGCACTCGAAGATGGTGAGGAGATCCGAGCGCTGGAGTGAGGCGATGTCGAGGAGATGGTGGGGAAAGGAGAAGGGAACGCCCGAAGCTGCCGCAGCCGACCGTGTGCTGCCGATAATGATGTTCTCCCCCGATGCTATCGCTGCGTGTGTCATACTGCGCGGAAAGATAGGCGCGCAGGAGGCCTGTTCAAAGCAACGTCCGGCATCGGAACACAACACGACCGACGGTTCGGCAGCATTCAACGTGATGCTGCCCGCACCTGCGGCCTGCACCCAGTCGCTCCCGCCGGGCAGAAGCACCGAGACAAGCGTCGATGATTCCCGCCGACTGCTGAACCTGCCCATGCAGGGTAGTTGCCGTTGTTCTACAACTCTGCTCGCGACGTCGCGCGAGGACTGCGTGCATCCCGCAGCGTTCCCCTGCCTCCTGTCGGTCGCGTCTCACCGGCAATCATCGGAAGCGCCTCAATAGCTGGGGGATTTGAGTCCGTGGATGGGCCGCATCTCCTTCCGTATGGGAGAACCACGCTCCCCTCACACAGCCGCTGCCGAGTCATGCCAGCGTTACTCAGCACCCTCCCCCTGTCCGAACAGGCAGCAGCATAGTCCCGCCTACTCGCGCGGCACACAAATCATGCTATCGTCACGGTACCACCAGCAACCGAACCCCACAAAACATACCCGCCCGTCTCGTTGCCGAGACGGGCGGGCTGTATCAACTCCTCCGAGCACGCGCTCGAAGGTCTATCCGCTTACTTGCTGACGTTCAGCTTCTCGACAAGGTTGACACCCGTCGAGGTCTGGAGGCGCACGGTGTAGACACCGTTGGCCAGACCGTCAACACGGAAGGCGATTGCACCCGAAGCGTTCTCCTCGGCGGAGAAGCTCCGCACTAGGCTGCCGTTCATGTCGTAGATGGCGATGCGGGCATCGCTTCCCTCCGGTGCACGGAAGCTGATCGTGGTGTTGCTCGTGGCCGGGTTCGGAGCAATTGCCAGCGAGAAGCCAGCTGCCTCGTTGCCGCCAATCACCTTGACGCTACGCTCGGCGTCAACCGTGCGCGAGCCATCCAGGTTCACCGTTACCAGACGGTAGCGGTAGGTCTTGCCAAACACCACATCGTGGTCGTTGAGACGGTACTCTGCGCCGGTCGTGGCCGAACCCATCGGGCTGCGGCTGCCGACCAGCGTGTAGTCTCCAGCAACCTCGCCCGTCTCGGTCTGGCTGACCTCGGCGCGCTCGATCTCGAGCGAAGCAACGTTCTCCTCGGCTGCCGTCTCGAACTCAACCGTTACAGCCTTCTGGCTGCGGCTGCTCTGATAGGCATCGAAGGTGAGAAGCTTCACCGGGAGGATCGAAGCCCACTGATCAATGAAGTCGAGACCGCCGAGCAGCACACGACGTGCGCCGGTGGAGTTCGGATCGAGCGGGAAGCGGGTGAAGTGACGGAAGTCAACAGCGTAGAAGACTGCGCTGCGGGTTGTCGTTGCCACACCCACACCCATTGCCGAGTCGGGACGCGGAATCGCAAGCTGCGAGTAGTAGTGCGTCGGACGTGCCACACCGGTTCCGCGCGTTGCTGCAACGATCCGCGGCGTGGGACCGGCATCGCCCGCCACACCCGTTGCGTTGATCAGCTCGTAGCGGTTCGGCGTGATGCCGTAGCCGTGCACTGTACGGTTGTTGTACGCCACCGGATTGGTTGCCCCGCGATCCGCTGCGCGCAGATAGGTGCGGAGGAACGAGGTGTCGGAGTTCTGACCGTTCGTTGCCGTCAGGTTGACGTCGTGGATACGCGAGATATCCTGGCCAGCAATCACGATGCCCGCACGACGGGCCGTGGTGGCCTTGTCGAGCATCTGCTTGATGGCAAGGCGCTCCTCGGAGTTCACACCATCTGCATCCTGACCCTGCGCCCAGATCATGTACTGCCATCCGGTGAAGTTCAGGTTGTAGCGCGGCCAGTGGTCGCGCACCAGGTAGTCGTAATCCTCGAGCGAGTCGGTGGCCGGATTGCCGATGCCGTCACCGGCGCGGCCCCAGAACATCGAGGTAAGCGCACGCTTCACCGTATCGGTGTTGAGCTGGTTGCCCAGAGCCACACCGGTCAGCGTGGTTGCCGCAGTGTTGGCTGCGGTACCGATGCTGTCGCGCTCCACCGAGACCAGCATGCTGCGCGAACCGGAACGACGGACGAAGAAGCGGACGTCCTTCTGATAGACGTTGTTCCCCGAGTAGTCGTCGCGGGTCAGCTCGCTCGACACCGTGAAGCGGTAGATCGGCGAGACGTTGTAGCGCATCACGTTGAAGTAGGCGTCGTTCAGGCTCAGCTCGCTGAGCGTCTTCGGCGCGAACGTGCCGAAGTTGACGTCCACCGCCTGCGTGACGTTCAGCGCACTGGTGCGCGTCACGTCGCTCTGGGCGCTTACCCAGCCGGAACCGTTCCAGTACTGGATACGCATGCGAAGCGTGTTGTTGTTGATCTGCGGCTGACCACCCACGTTACGGAAGCGTGCCATGAGCGGAACAGTACGGTCGATCATTGCATACTCTGCATCCGAGAACTGACCGGTCAACGCGCGATAGCCAAACGGCATCCACGCGTCCTCAACCATCAGGTCGTGGTTGCGAAGCTCGCCGTTGAACTCGTCGGCACCGATATCGGGACGCGTCACGCCCGAGATTGCATTGCGCGGATCACCGTCGATATCGACGCGAACGTCGGGCAGGAGAATGCCGCGGTTGTTGGCAAGTGCGCCAAGGATCGTGCGGTTGATGTGCAGATCCTCGGTACCCGGATTCAGGTTGACGAACTCCGACACGACGTCGCCGCTCACAGAGTTCGAGTCCAACGCGGTGAGCGCACGCCACTGGTTGAGCGTCTGCATCGCCGGCAGCGAGGGGAGCCTGAAGCTCGAATCCGCGCTGATGTTGCCAACCACCCCCACTGCGCCCGAAGGCACCCAGAAGAGGTTGTAGTCGCTGGTCACGTTCTGCTTGATGTTCGCCACCACATGGGCCACACCAACAGGAGTGCCGGTCGGGGTCGCAATCGCAACGATGTTGTTGCGGAAGGCCACACCGTGGCGCTCGTTGTAGAAGCCATACTCAGGAGCAACACCGGCAATCCGGTTGAAGATCGAGTTGTGGTCGACACGGTTGCCCGTGAAGGTGACGCCGGGACGGAGGCCCGTGGAGCCTGTGAGGGCAATACCCACGCTGGAACCGCTCGAACCGCTGAGGCGACCAGCGAACGTCCACACCATGTTGTTGTAGATGCGCATGTTCGTCACGCCGTTCGTCGGGAAGCGGAAGACCCGCTGGCCGGCCGTGAAGCCGTTCTCCTGCGACTGCACCACGATACCCGCCGCGTCACCAAGCTGGGCACCGATGTCGGTCACCCGGTTCCGCTCGATGAGCAGGTCGGTCGAATATCCACGGTTGCGCGCCGCAGTATCGAGCGGCAGGTAGTAGCCGCCCGAGGTCACCGCGATACCCGCTGCACCCGGCACGTTCACCAGCGTGTTGTTGACACGCGAGATGGTGTTGTTGCCGATGGTGCTTCCCTTCTCGTACACCACCGCGATACCGGCACGGCCAACGTCCGTAATGGTGTTGTTCACGTACTGGTTGTTGGTGTTCATGTACTCTTCGTAGAGCTTGTCCACCGGGTTCTGCGTACGATAAAGCGGTCCGGCACCGATCGAGACGATACCGTAGGCGAAGTTGCTGATGACGTTTCCGTCCATCACGTTGCCCTGGTTGCGCAGGGTGTCGCGATAGCGGAGGTTGATCAGCGGGTTCTGACCGAACTGATCCTGCGGAGCCCAGTTGCGGACGAAGATGCCCGCCGAAAGTGCCACGCTACCGGTTCCCATATCCTGCGAGTAGCGGAAGATGTTGCTCCCCACGTTGTACGTGGGCAGCGTAAGCCCCACCATCACCGGATCGTTCTGGTGACCCATCGGGACCGTCAGCGGACGGATGTGGCTGTTCCGCACTGCGTAGTTCGATGCAGCCTGCGTGAAGTAGAACGGAATGGCCTTGTTGAAACCGCTGAGGCCACCATTGCCGAGGGTGTCGAGGATGAAGCGGAGCTTCTTCCGGGGACCACCGTCCCACGTGATGTAGCCGCTCGGGTTGAGCGTGTCACGCTGACCATACATGATACCGACACCCGACGGGGACTTGAGAATGATCTGCACCGAATCCTTGCCGTCGGCTGCGCGCCAGGTCACAGGATTGTTCGGACCGCTTCCCACCACATTGCCACGACCATCGAGGGCCGGGAGTGTCGGGTCGGCGTTGGCCGGACGGACGGTATAGACGTCGTTGATAAGCTCGAAGGTCACCGGCCCGGCAACACCGTAGCGGTAGAGCGAGTCGTGAGCCTCCTGAATCGTGCGGAAGCGCTCGCCGATACCAACACGGATCGTGCCGATCAGGCGCGGCGCAACGGTAAAGCACCACTCCGCCTGATTGTTGGACGTCAGCGGATCACGCGAGTCGGTAATGACAACCGTGATGCAGTAGGTGCCGGAAGCGGTCGGAATGAACTTCGGCCAGTCGCTCTTGAACGTGATCGGACCACCGGTGTTTGCCACCGAGGAGTCACCAACCACGTTCAGCACGGGGCCGGTACGGGAGTACACCACCGTTCCGCTCGAATTCTTGATCGTCACCGAGGCTGTAGCGCCGGTAGCGTCGAGGATACCGAAGTTGCGGAAGGCCGTGATAATGTCGATCGGGCGTCCGTCGGGATAGTTGCCGCCGAGGAATCCGGTCGGCACCGGGCTGGCGCCAGGCGTGCTTCCGGCGAGAGCGGCGAGTTCGTACTCGTAGGCGACGCGGAACGGCTTGCCCGGAGCGGCCGGGGTCGTGTCGTTCGCACGCTGCTCATCGGTCTCGAGATCTGTGTAGACACGGATGTAGAAGGTGCCCGGACGGTCGGGGCTCCAGCGCGGCGTGAAGTTCATGATGCGCGTGGTCAACGAGGGCCACGGGCCAGCAAGCACTGCCCTGTCGCTGAAGACAACGTTGCCATCACCATCATAGATGATGTAGCCGACCGGAACGTTCTGCTCGGTGGCATATCCCAGGTTGAAGAACTCGGCTTCCACCGGGAGCGGATACTGAATCGTCGAGGTTCCTACCGGATAGATGATCGGCTGACGCGGCGTGTTGCTGATCGGCTGCAACAGACGGTTTGCTGTCGGCCGCACGTCGTGCTCGTAAATCACGTTGAAGGGCACCAGGATGGTGTCGTTCCCGGGATCGTCGTCGGCGGGCGACGTCATCCGCGTGAAGACGCGGGCGATGTAGGTGCCGGCCGTTCCGGTGATCGATGCGGGGAGATTCGGTCCGAAGAAGAAGCTGTCGCGGCCATTCGGCGGCGTCACGGTGCTGAACACCGTGCCGGGATTTGCGCTCCACAGCACCGTGCCGGGGTTGCCAAGACGATAGACCTCCGCACCAACCGGCACATTGCTGATGCTGTTGGTTCCAAAGTTGCGGAAGTAGCCCTTCACGCTGATGGTGGTACCGGCCGGATAGGCGTTGCCCAGACGCGCCGGGATAAACGCCACGGAGTCAGGTCCAGGGTTGTTTGCCGGACGGAAGATGCGATAACCACGGCGAGCGCCACCCTCGGTGGGGAAGGTGTAGTGGAAGTAGCGGCTGACGCTCTTGCCGTTCAGCACACCATTGGCCACGGCCGTTCCGTTGAAGCCCATCACATCCCAGGTCGCCTGATTCTCATAAGAGTAGGCAACGGAGTTGTTCGGAACCCATGTCTCGCGAACCGCCTGGGTGCGCGTGATCGCAATGGTGTCGATGTTGACATCGGGGTTCTGGATGAGCAGGTAGTTCGCATTGTCGCTCTCACCGAGCGTCGGCGGCGTCACGTTGCTGCGACCGAAGTACTTGATACCGACCATGGCGCCCTTGGTGCCCACGGTCTGGCTGCGCGTGATCGGCGTCGGCCCGTAGCGGAACTCCATCGTTCCCGTGCCGCCTTCGAAGAAGAGCAGCTGGAAGTTGCCGGGATTGCTCGTCGGGGTGGCAATGCCCTGGCAGCGCCACTCGATGGTGAACACACGGCTGCCCGGCGCACCGGTGACATTCCAGTAAATGCCGCCATTCACCACACCGTTTGGCTGAATGTCACTCCAGTATGGAGCAACGATCAGCTGGTTCGGCGACGTGGCCTGGCTGAGGTCAGGAGTGGTGAGCGCAGTGCTCGGCGCCTGAAACGAGACATAACCGCAGGCTGCAACCCTGATGAGGGAGCCGCTGGTATATGTTGCCTGCTGTCCCACCACGGCGGTGGTCAGGAAGGAAACGTCGAAAGGCAGCGCAACAGTGAAGATGGCGCTTCCCGCTGCCGTTGCACTACCGGGGATCTGGGTCGTTCCAGGCTGACCAATGATCGACACAAAGGCATCGGCAGTGCGCCGTGCCTGGTAGGTGTTCCACGGCAGCTTGGACGTTGGAGGGTAGAAAAGGCGGTTCGCCTGTGCTTGTAGCACCGATGAACCGATGATCCCTAAGGCAAAAACCGCAAGGATTCTACGAAACCACATACTGGCTCCTGAGTGAATGGGATTGAGTTGTTGTATTGAGTCGCGTATTGACATCGTTGAGAACAGAAGGTACAGAAGCACCTCCAGCAGGTAGAGTCCACGGGGTCTATGGAATGCCGCGCAATCTACTGAATCGCGTAACCCTCGCCAAGCGGAAAAGTTTCCTGTATCCGAGGGATATTCCTCTCTAATTTCTGTGACATTCCTCCCATTCCTCTGTTTTTCTCCCCTCCATGCTCGATCTTCACCCGCTCGACCTCGCCGTGCTGCTCCTCTACCTCGGGATCATCATCGGTGTCGGCTTGTGGGCGCGGCGGCGTGTCAAGGGCACCGGCGGACTCTATCAAGGGAATCGCACCTTTGGTCGCGTCCTGACCGCAATGCTCAATCTGGGAACGATGACCGATGCCGGCCAGACCGCCAGCGTCACGAGCGAGATCTACCGCCAGGGACTGAGCGGCGTCTGGTTTCAGAACATCGTTCTGTTCCACACGCCGTTCCAGTGGTTCACCGCCGCGCTCCAGCGCCGCGCACGCTACATCGGCCCTGCCGATATCTACACACACCGTTTCGAGAGCCGCCTGCTCGCCGCCCTGTATGCCGGGGTCATCCTCATCACCGCCCTCTACGCCAACGCCACAGGCTACCTCATCACCGGGCAGACGCTCCAGGCGATGATCGTCAAGCCGGAGAGCGCATGGACACCGGAGGAACTGCGCAGCGTGAAGGGATTCCGAACGCTGAAGGCAATCGAAAAGGTGCCGGAACAGGCTCGTACACCGGAACAGCGGGCGGCGCTCCCCGATCTCCTCGCCCGAAACGAACGCGGCGACCTCCAGCCCTTCATCTCCCATATCGACCTTGGGACCTTCTATATCCTCTATGCAATCCTCATCGCCCTCTACGTGGTGGCGGGAGGTCTGCTCGCCGTGGCAATTCTCGATGTGGTGCAGGGGGTGCTGATTCTCTTCCTTTCGCTCGTGCTCATTCCTGCTGGCCTGAACGCCGTGGGCGGGCTGGCAGGTCTTACCACGAAGCTGGAGGGGGGGATGTTCGACCTGTTCGGCAGCAGCCCCACCAGCGATTATACGTGGTACTGGGTGGCGGCGCTTGCACTGCTCAACCTGGTGGTGAACGCGCCGAAGAGTTTCACGATTGGTGGCTCCGCACGCGACGAACGCACCGCCCGGATCGGATTCGTGACCGGAGCATCGGTCAAGCGACTGATGATGATCGCCTGGGCCTTCACCGGACTGATGGCGGCGGCACTCTACGCCGGGCAGGTGGCGGACCCCACAGCGGTGTGGGGCTACATGACGCGCAATCTGCTGGGTGCCGGCGCCCTGGGACTGATGATCGCCGCCATCTTTTCGGCAAACATGGACGGCAACGCCACGATCTCACTGGACGCCTCCGCCGCAGCCGTCAAGAACATCTATCTCCCGCTCCGTCCCGACGCCTCGGAACGCCGGCAACTCCTGCTGGGTCGCCTCATCATCGCCGGCGTTCTGGGGTTGTCGATCCTGCTGGCACACTACGTGCGCAACATCGTGGTGATCTTCACCAGCGCCCTCTCGATTGGCTCGGCCGTTGGCGCCTCGATCTGGCTCGCGTATTTCTGGCGCCGGTTGACGACCCGCGCCGTCATCGTCCAGATGTCCTTTTCGATTCTCCTCTCCGCAGTTGCCGCGAACGTTATCCCTCTCCTCCCGGCACTCGCCCGAACCCCCACACTCCTCCTCCAGACGGAAGAGCGCACCGTCGAGGTCGAGCGTGCGGCAACCCTGACGGATGTGCAACTGGGTCGTGCGACAGCCACCGGGCAGAAGATTACGGTAGCCGAGCGGATCGCTCCGGTCCCGATCTTTTTCACCACACTACAGCGGGGGAGCGGCGGCGAACTCGTGGGCAAGGGACCATTTCGTCCCGGCGTGTGGCTGATGGCACAGTGCGGAATAGACTTCACAGGGTGGCGCAAGGCGGGCATCCTCACGGCGGCGGCACTGTTCGATGTCATCGTACCGTTCGTTCTGCTCATCACCGTCTCACTCCTCACCCGCCCCAACAGCGAGCGGACGCTGCGGGAATTCTACGCACGAGTACACACACCGGTGGTGGCCGACCCGGAACTCGACGCGCGGCTGGTGCAGGAGAAGGTTGAGAACCCGCACCTCGTGGAGCAGAACAAGATCTTCCCCGGGACAAACTGGGAGTTCTGGCGCCCCACCCGCTTCGATATCCTTGGCCTTCTTGCCTGCCTCGGCATCGTGGCGGCAGTCATCAGCCTCTATCTGCTGATCGGCTCGATTGGTCGATAAAGCAGCACGTTCGGCGCAACTGTATCGAGCAGCGCAACGGCAGCAGCGAGCGAGACCTCCTCCACGGCAGCACAGCGGTCCGCCTCGCTGGCGGCAAGCGAGGGGTCACCCGCAAACGTTGCGTACCAGGCAAGACGCTCGGCACGGTAGGAGATCGACTGCATCGCGTAGGCAATCTGCGTCATCCGCTGGCGCTTGGCGCGGGTGATCTCCCTGCTCTCGATCCCCTCACGTACGATCTCCGCTATCACCTCGCGAACTCCCTCCTCCAGAACCTCCGGCTCCGTCCCCACATCAACCGCTGTTGCGGTGATGTAGAGCATCGAGCCAAGCTCTCCCTCGTCGATGTAGCACTCCACCTCTCCGGCGATCTCGCGGTCGTACACCAGCGTGCTGTACAGCGGCGAGCTGTCACCGTCGGAAAGGAGCGCAACGAGGAGATCGAACACGGGCCATGCGGGGTCCAGCACCGAAGGGACGTGCCATGCAAGCACGGCCATCGCGTGTGGCACATCGGTCACGATCTGTTCGCGTGCACCAGCAATCGGGGCCAGAGCTGGTGAGAGGGAGGGAACGATGGCGCGACGAGCAGGAATCGAGCCGTACCAGCGTTCAACCTGTTCGAGCACGTAGGGCGTGGGACACGACCCGGCAACGACGAGCGTGGCGTTGTCGGGACGGTACCAGCGCTCGTAGAAGCCGCAAACCTCCTCCAGCGTTGCCGCGGCAATATCCTCCGCACGCCCGATCGGCTCCCACCCGTAGGGGTGTCCCGAAGGATAGGCGATGCGCCGCATCTGTTCCACGAGGTCGCCGTAGGGCGTCTCCTCCACCGTCTGCCGCCGCTCCTCGAGCACCACGCGCCGCTGTGTCTCCAGCGACTCCTCATCGACAACGAGGCCGAGCATCCGGTCGGACTCCAGCCACAGACCGGAGGGGAGGTGGTGGGCAGGAAGGGTGATGTGGTAGTCGGTGCAATCGCTGGTGGTCCAGGCATTGTTGTCGCCGCCAACGAGCGTACACCAGCGATCGTAGGCACCGCGCGGAAGGTTCGGCGATCCCTCGAACATCAGATGCTCAAAGAGATGGGCAAACCCGGTGCGCCCCGGCTCCTCGTTGCGCGAACCGACGTGCACCAGGGTGTTGAGCGTGACGAGGGGAACGGCAGGATCGTGGTGAACGATCACGCGGAGACCATTCGCAAGGAGATGCTGCTCGAACTCGAGCGCACTCTCCCTGCGCGGAACGGTGATTGCAGCGTCATCGCGGCGCGTGCGCGACCTGGCCATCAGGCTGTAGCCTCGGCGGCAACGGACGGAACGTAGTGCAGAATAGCCGCGTGCGCCGGATCGATGTAGCGGTCCACAACGCGCCGGACGTCGCTGGCCGTCACACGCTGCACATCGCTGATCGAGCGGTTCAACGCACCAGCATCGCCGCGAAGCACCTGCCCCTCGGCAAGGGCCGTGGCAACGTTCTCCATGCGCGCCATCGAGCGCACACCGCGAGCGATCAGCCCGTTGCGTGCCGCCGTCAACTCGGCTTCGGTTACGCCATCCTCGCGCAGCTTCTGCACCTGCTCCAGCATCCCCTGCTCGATGGTATTGACGTCGATGCCGGGGGCGGCAGTTGCAATCATCAGCACACAGCCGGTGGACTCCATCGGGAAGTAGACGGCCCCGGCACTCTGTGCAATCTGCCGCTCGTAGACGAGCGTGCTGTGAAGCCTGCTGCTCCGCCCGGCACCAAGTATCCGCATGGCAACCACGAGCGCGGGCGCATCCTCGCTCCGAATGGCGGGGCCTTGCATACCGAGATAGACCGCGGGGAAGGGAACAGCGGCCTGAATCTCACGGCGCACCACCGAGGTCAGCGGCGGGACGGTGACATCGGGACGCGCCGGCTCCGGCACCGATGCGATATCGGCGAAGTAGGTCTCGATCAGGCGCACAGCCTCGGCTCGATCAAAATCCCCTGCAACCACGAGCGTGGCGTTATTGGGAGCGTACCATGTGCGGTGGAATGCCTGCACCTCCTCCAGCCCCGCTGCGCGCAGGTGCGCCATATCCCCTATCGGACTCCACTCGTAGCAGCTTCCACCATAGAGCATCTCGAAGAGCGTCGGGAGCCAAAGGCCGTAGGGAGCGTTGTCGTAGCGCTGGCTCCGCTCCTCGGCCACCACCGCGCGCTGGTTGTCGTAGTTCTCCTGCGTCACCTGGAGGCTACGCATACGGTCGGCCTCCAGCCAGAGAGCGAGACCGAGATACTGGCGCGGCACCGTCTGGTAGTAGTCGGTACGGTCCTGCCCCGTGCTCGCGTTCATCAACCCGCCGATCCCCTGGATGTAGGTGAAGTGCTCGGCCTTTCCCACGTTCGCCGATCCCTGGAACATCATATGCTCGAACAGGTGCGCGAAGCCCGTGCGGTCGGGCCGTTCGTTCTTCGAACCGACATGATACCACAGAAGAACGTGCGCCAGCGGTGCCTTGGGGTCGTGGTGAAGAATCACCTCCATTCCATTCCCGAGACGATACTGCTCGAACTCGATGGTTCGCTGGAGCGAGGCAGGCCCCCCCACCGGCAGAGAACTGTCGGAACGGAGGGAAGTGGTGCAGAACGACATGAGAGATCTCTACAGAAGGATCAGGCTCCCCAGGGGAGCACAGGATGAATGATGGTAGTGCAAGCACTGTGGCGCGGAGAGGGCCTCTGGCTTCATTACCGCGACTTGAGTTCCCAGTAGAGGTCGCGGCGCAACTCGTCGAACCAGCGCTTCAGCTCCTCGCTCCGCTTGAACTGGAGTGCCATCGGCTCAATCTGTTCACGGTCCTGGACAACGTCGGCCTTGTGCTCGGGAACACGGCGCGCAACGCGGAGGATCTGATACCCTGTCTGGGTGGCGGTGCTGTAGGGAATGGGTTCCGAGATCGAACCCTCCACGACATCTCCCAGCGCGGCACGCTGGTCGGGGGTGAGTCGGTCGAGCGGCACACGCCCAACGGTTCCTCCAAGACCGCGCGTCTCCTGGTCTTGGCTTTCGGCACGCGCAAGCGTCGCGAAGTCTTCACCGGACCGGGCACGTTCGCGCAGCGTGCGGAGCCGCGCCACAAGCGAGTCGCGCCCGGCCTCGTCGAGGCGGAGTGGAAGAAGGATGTGGCGGCTGCGCGTCTCTTCGCCGCGGCGGTCGAGCACCTGAATGATGTGCACGCCGTAGCTCGACTCCACCGGCGGACTGATCTCACCAATGCCGAGAAGATTTGCAGCCTGCTCGTACTCCTTCACGAACTGTCCCGGGCGAACGTAGCCCACGTCGCCGCCGTTCGCTGCCGAACCGGGATCGGTAGACCAGCGGCGGGCGAACTCCGCAAAGTCCCCACCAGCACGAATCGAATCGATAAGCTTCTGCGCGAACACCATCGTTCGCGCCTTCGCGTCGGGACCGGGCGTTGCAAGGAGGACGATACGCTGAAGCTCAAGCTGCTCGGGAACGCTCGGCAGGGAGTCGGAGTAGAGCGTGAAGAAGCGGTGGATATCGTCATCCGTCACCTTGACCGACGCAAGATGGCGCTGCACGGCGGTCTGCATCAGGAAGCGCGATTCCAGAAGGCGCCGCAGTTCGACACGCAGACGCTCGATGTTCATCCCCAGCTTCTGCTCCACGCACGCGATCGACCCCTTGCAGGCCCGGAGGTATTCTTGGTACTGTCCATCCACCGCCTGCTCCACCCGCTCGCTGTCGATGACGAGGCTGTCCTCCTTCGCACGGGTGAGCACCAGACGCTCATCGATCAACTCCAGCAACACACGGTGCTGCACGGCGGTGTCGTTGAGGTTGAGCTGCTCCCCCTGGCGCATCTTCATGATCATCGACTGCTCTATATCGCTGTAGAGAATTACCTCGTTCCCCACGAACGCAGCCACACCGTCAAGGAGGATACGATCCCCACCTGGCTGTGCGCGCACGACACCGGGGAGAAGAATAACTGCGGCAAGGATGGCAGCGATGCGAAGCGTGGATCGGATCATCGTAGCGTAAGAGAGTCTTGAGATGGAAGCACCGTCATCGAGTCTGAAGTCCCACAGGATCAGCGCGAAGAACACCACAGCAAGTGTACCCTGCCCCCTGCCGAAACGGCCCTGGGAAGCGGATGCTACCGCGAACGCCTCCGGGTGGAGCCGCCCCTCACCTCGCCGCTTCCGGGGGCTGCGCCGCTCGACCTCAACGAAGTGCCGAGCGCACGTTCATCAATCGTCACCCCGTAGCGGCTACGCAGCCCGGCGATCCACTCGCCCGTAATCCGCTTCTGTAGCTCGTCGAGATAATCGTTCTGAACCTCGGGACGGGCCTCCTCGTAGGGCATTGGGCGTGGTGTCTGCACGCTGTCGACTCTCACAATCGAGTACCCGCTCTGGTAGGGGAAGGGGGGGAGCAGTTTGCCCGGCTTCGGAGCGCTGTCGCGCTGCAATACCTGACGAACGATGTCGGCGTTGCGCGCATCGCTCATCCCCCAGCGGCCTCGACGATCCCGAAATCCCTGCCGCTGCGTGCGGGCCGCTGCCAGACTGTCCAGCATTGCGGGACGGACGCGCACCTGTTCGTAGGAAGTTTTTGCCTCTGCCTCATCATACACGAACAGTTCGGTAAGCGCAAGGCGCATCGGCGTGAGATACCGGTTGCGGTTCCGTTCGTAGTAGGCGCGCCCCTCCGTGTCGTTGTAGCCACCATTGACCCGCTTCCACACCAGCGAGTCCTCGATGGCGAAGATCAGGATGCCATCCCGGAACTCACGCATCAGCGTGTCGAACGCAGGATATTCCGTCTCAAGGTTGCGGGCATCCTCGATCAGCGCGTCGCGCTCCACCATCCGCTGCACTGCGGCGCGCACGCCCTGTGCGTTGAGCGCCATGGCGCGCAGGTCGGGACGCACCTGTGTGCTGTCGATGAACGCCCCAACCGTTGTTGACTGCCCCATGAACGAGTAGAGTCGCTCGCGGCGCAACCCAGGACCAATCCCCACGGCCCAGGCGGTGTCGGCGGTGCTGCCGCCTGGATTTACGGCAGCGAGCATCTGGCCGAGCACCGACTCGTTCACCGCAAGACCGTGGCGCTCCACCGAAGCCCGGATATAGGCATCGCGGTCACCAGCCATCAGGCGCTGCTTGTAGAAGGTTCGAATCGTCTCGCGCTCCTCCTCGAACGTTGGCTTGCGGCTGTCCAGAACGCGAATGATGTGGTAGCCGTAGCGGGTGCGAACGAGATCGGAGACCTCGCCCTTCTTCAGTTTATAGAGCGCAGTCTGGAAGATCGGGTCGAGCTTTGCCTCGCGCCCCTCCACCTCGAAGCCGAGCGCGCGCGTGTACCACGAAAGGAAGTCCCCACCGTTGGCGCCGCTGATCCTGTCCTCCGACACCTCGCGGGCAACCTTGGCAAAGTCCTCGCCGCCGCGGATGCGGGCAAGAGCCGAACTGGCGCGAGCGAACGCGTTGATGGTGTCGGTGCTGTTCTCGGGAACGGTGATAAGGATGTGTGCGGCGCGCACCTTGAGCCGGGGCTGGCGGTCGATGGTCTTCACCAGCACATAGCCACCGGGGATACGCACAGCGCCCGGATACACGCGGCCCGGTGCCGTTTCATAGGCAGAGTTCTCGATCTCCGGCAGAATCATTCCTGCGGTGATCCAGGTGGGAAGCACGCCGCCGTTCGCCTTTGTTGCGGGGTCGTCGCTGCTGTCGCGCGCCAGCTCTTCAAAGGGCACCCCCTCCTGCAATCTGGTGTAGATGCCGGTGACCGAGGCATACGCAGCGGCACTGTCGGCGGCGCTCTCGCCACGGATCGACTTGTAGATCAGTCCAATCTTCAGCTCGTCGTCCCGGCGACGGAAGATCCTCTCCACCGCGGGGTCCACCACCTTCCGTTCGAGCAGGAAGCCCACTGCGGGTGGCGGTGGCACGGCAACCTGCAACCTGCTCGATTCAAGGTCGCGCGCCACCTCCGGCCGGCGATTGTACCCCGCATCAATCGCCGCACGAACCTTGAGCCGGTAGTTGGCGAAGAGGTTCAGAAACGCGAGCGCGGAATCGCGCGAAAGGCTGTAGAAGGAAACTCCACTGTTGTTGGTGGTGCGGTGATACTGGTCATCAACCTGCGAGGCGGTGTAGGTCTCCCCTGCTACGCGCAGCAGCACCGGATTGCCCGCCGGTTGCGCGTGAAGTCTTGCAGTTACCGCAAGACCAAGGAGGAGAGGAAGGAGCAGGAGTGATGATGGGCGATGGCGGAGGAGTGAATTCTTCATCTGCATAGAGGTCGGGAGACGTATACCCACCCACACTTCATGCACGGGATGTGCATTCTGCGCCGGGCAAGCGCGAACAACCGGCAAGTTTACGCACCGACGGCGGGGCGAACAAGGCTGGGAGCGAGAGGCGCAGGGCGGTGAATTGTGCCGGTGTGTTCGGCACGAGGCCGGGTAGGGCGCATCAACGACGGCAGGCGCCCTTCTCCCGCCGAGCGAAAAGCCCTGTGGGGGTTGAAGCGCCTGCCGTATGCACCGGAGCGAACCGAGGGTCAATCGGCTCCCCTCTGTGGTGCAAGCATAGCTCCGGGTGCCCGTCCGAAGCTATACCAAGGAATCACAGGACTAGTCGCGGTCGCGAAAACCGAGGAATTTGAAGATTCCCTGCTGCTCGACCACCGAACCGAACACGATCACTTCACGGTCGGAACCGTCGGCTGCGTGCGTCTCCACACGCGTTCCCTCGTGGAGCGTGTAGACCGAGAGCGGGCTTGTCTCCTTGAACTCGACGTCCTCGAACTCCAGCCTCGTCCCCCCCACATCGTTGAGAGCACGACGAAAGGCCTTGTCGGAGGACTGGAAGTGGTTGTCGGCAATGAACGCCCGAGCCTGCACCGAGGTATCGCGAGCCGCAGGATACTTCTCCCCCATCGTCGGCAGGATCACCCTCTCGAACTCCTCGCGCGTCACCGCGAGGGAACGAAGCGCCGCGGTGTCGCGCCGCGCCAGAGCCTCAAGGCCCGCATGCACCAGTTGTTCAACGCTCGCACGCCCTCCGGCAAGTCGCGGAGCGGAGCTGTCGGCAGTGGTGCTCGGTGCAGTCTTCGCTCCACAGGAGCAAAGCAGGGAGAGGAGGAGGAGGGCCGGGAGACGAAGTGAGGAGATCATAGACTGGGAGACGTATTGGAGTCGCAGAAAAACAGTGCCGGGACCACGGCACCTGGCGGCGGCGCGGCCCCGGCGTTCTTCAATGGCGCCATCTTCCTTAGTTGGCGCGGAAGTTGGTCCAGCCGGCCAGCCAGTTCTCACCACCGAACGCACCAACGTACGCTGTGGTCTGGAAGAAGCTGTCGCTCAGCGTCTGCGGCGCCACGGCAACCGCACCGGTCGGCACCGGATTCGGATTGGCGAAGTCGATGCTGCCGAAGGTGACGGCGCTCGCCATGCTGTTCCACGATGCAGCAATCGCCGTCAGCGAGTCGGGGCTGTAGACTGTGGCGCTGCCATCCTTGAAGACGTAGGCGTAGGCACCCTTGGCACCGTTCAGCACCGAGTTGTACACGCCCAGCTCACCGTTCTCCGCATTCTTCTTGGTGTTGGCGCCGTCGATTGCCACGGCGTAGCCACCGAAGTTGGTAATGATCGAGTTGTAGATCTTGATCTTGTTATTGCGGCGGAGGTAGGCACCGTCGTTGTTCTCGTTGTTCGCGTTGGCGCGGCCGGCACCAATCACCGTTGCGTTCGCCACCACGGCACTCGTGTAGGGGGTGTTGTTCGACGCCTCGGCGTCGTTGTCAACCTCGAAGCCACGGTTCGCCAGGGTCGGGTCCTGTAGAGCAAGAATGAACTGGAGCTTGCCCGAGAAGCCGAAGTCGAAGTCGAACGCGTCGTCGTCGTTGCCGCTGGAAACGAGGTACTTGCCCGTTACCGTTCCACCGAACCACTCGAAGCCGTCGTCCGCGATGAAGTGGCACTGCACGTGGTCGATCACCGTGCCCGTGCCGCAACCATTCAGGGTAAGACCGTTGATCTCGTTGTCGGCGGTCACCTTCGTGCCGCCATACTCGATGCGCACATAGCGGAGGATACCGCTGGTATCGTCGTTCTTTGCTGCACCGGCGCCTGGACCGTAGGCGCCCGTAGCGCCCTCACCCACACCGGTCTTGCCCGGCACGTTGATGTCGGCGATGCCGTTCAGCACGATGCCTCCCCAGTCGGCGCGCGCGCGCTGCCCCTCGGGGCGGCTGCTGGTGAAGATGATCGGCTCCTGCGCCGTACCGTTGGCGATGAGCTGCCCGCTCGGACGGGTTGCCGAGGCCTTCACGGTGATGATTGCGCCCTTCGAATCGAAGTCGCCCATGATCTTTGTGCCCGCCGGGATAATCAGCTTCGTTCCGGGCTGCACGAAATAGAAGCCCTCGACCTTGTAGATCGTGTCCTTGCTCAGGGTGCGATTGGTAGAGCCGGTGTTGCCCTTGAGAACCGCAGTGTTCTGCTGCTGTCCCGGCTGGGTTGTGGTGACAACAATCGTGCTGGTTCCACTTTCGGTGGTCCCCTTCACCGCCCGCACCGTATAGTCATACTGTGTGGTTGCGCTCAAGCTGTTGTCGGTGTAGGTCTTGGTGCCAACCGGCACCGCTCCGATTCGGTTGCCGCCGCGAAAAATGCGGAAGCTGTCGGCCTTTGAATCGTCGCTGTAGCTCCAGCTCAGCGTGACGGAGGTGGAGGTGATCGTTGAGGCGGTCAGCGTCTCGACCGGCGGAACCGATGTCGGCTCCACCGTGTCATCGCCGCATCCAACGGCGGAAACGGCAAGGATCGCCGCCACGCCCAGCAATGCTGTGTTAAACAATCGCATGTGTGTTGAGAGAGTTGGGTTGAAGAGCGAGAGAACTCGTCTGGTGTTTTTTACCGCGCGCTGCCCGACGCATCGCTGCTCGGTGCTGGCTCGGCCGTCGAGGACTGGAACTGGTCGAGGCTGAAGCCGAGACCGATGGAGATCGAACGCCCCACGAGGTAGTTTTCGGTTTCCACCGTCCTTCCGTTCGGGAAGTCCATCGTGAAGCTGTAGGGAGAGTTGAGAAGGTTGCGCACGCTCAGCTTGAGCTGAAGTCCGTAACCGATAGTCTGGGCAACGTTGAGGTCGAGCGCACCGCGTGGCTGCTCGTAGGTATCGGGGAGGCCGCTGTTGCCCACCACCGAGAGGCGTTCGCCGAGGATGTTGTAGAGGAGTGTGGCCTGGGTGCCCCAGTTCGGGTTGTCGTAGCCGAGAGTGACGTTGAGCACGTACGGACTCTGGCCCTGCATCGGGCGGGCACGATTGGTGAGGACGTCCGGGGTGAACTCGCTGATCCCCACACCGTCGAAGATTCTCACGCGCTCGCCGTCGCGGAACTCCACCTCGGACTTCACAAGCGTCAGGTTTGTTCCCAGCGAGAACCCTTCGAGCGCATCGGCAAGGAGACCCAGGTTCTTCCGCACCTCAAGCTCCGCACCGAAGTTGGTGGCGGTGTTCGCGTTGGCGCTCTCCACCTCCACACCCGACCCACCCTTCAGGTAGAAAAGCTCGATGGGGTTGTTGAACGCCTTGTAGAAGCCGCTCACCGCCAGCACCTCGCCCGGATTGGCGAACCACTCCCAGCGAAGGTCGTAGTTGGTGATCTGCGTCCGCTCCAGCGCCGGATTGCCGTACACGCTCTGGCGATAGTCGTCGAAGCGGAACGGAGCAAGCTCACGGAACTCCGGGCGCGCAAGGGTGCGGCTGAAGCTGGCGCGGAGGTTCATCTCCTCGCCGAGCGCGTAGATGAAGTTCAGCGAGGGGAGCAGATCGCCAATCGAGTTGTTCACCCCAAGCGCAGCGTTCTCCGCCCCGGTGAAGGGATCGATCGACCGGAGATCCTGGTTCCACTGCTCGAAGCGAACACCGCCGATGAAGCGCAACCCACCAACCAGGGGGAGGTCCACCATCGCGTAGGCGGCACCGATCGACTCCTCGGCGCTGTAGCGGTCGGTACGCTGCGTTTCCTCGTTGTAGATCACCTCGCCGGAACGCACGCGCTCCGGTGTGAAGAGCTGCTCCGGTGAAAGTGCCAGCAGTGCTTCGCTGCTGGAGGAGGTGTTGAAGATGAAGCGGCGCGCGTTGAACTCGCGATTACGAAACCGAGCCAACCCACCAACCTTCACGCGCGACAAGCCCTCGCCAAGTCCGGTGAAGGGGAGCGAGACGTCCACCCCTCCGTTTGCTTCAGCGTCGTTGAGGTTGCTGAAGAACCGGCTGTTGCCGCTGCCGAAGTTGTTGGCGAAGTGGTAGATACCGTCGTCGCCCCGGATGTAGGTGGTGGCACGATTGTCCGGCTCGTTGCGCGAGGCGGCGCTGTAGGCCGCACGCCAGTCCACCTTCAGCTTCAGCGTGGTATCGAACTGGTGTTCTCCGGCAAGCTGCCCGCTGAACAGCGAGCGCTCGACGAAGCGCAGCCGTGTGGTGCGGATGATGCCGGTCGTGCTCTGATTGTAGAGACCTTCGGTCTCGCGTGCCTCGTCCTCGGCACTGTGATTGAACACTGCCTTTGCGCTCACCTTGTGCTCGGGAGCGAGCTGTGCCGTTATCGAAGCAAGCCCCCCCCAGAGTGTAGAGACTTCGGTGCGCTGCGATGTGTAGTCGTAACGAAGCTCCTGCTCGCCGCTGCCGGTCTGGCTCAGAAGCGGATAGCGCTGAAGCTCGGTGCGGAAATCCGCGCTCTGCGCGTAGCTGCCGGAGAGAAGGAACCCAATCGGCGTCTCCTCTCCGAACTTGTCGCCGACAGTGATGTTCAGGTTGCGGTTGACCGGTGGGATGGTGCGCGTTGGCATCCACACGTTGTCCGAGAAGCGGGCAAGAAGATCGGCCTGGTCTGCGGCCGTTGCCCGGCGCTGCACCGGGAGTCCGTCAGGCAGCGCACGGGTGCCATCGTCGGTGCCGAGAAGCGAGCTTCCACCACTGTAGCCCAGCGTTGCGTCGTTGCCGTGCGTGTTGGTGTTGATTCCGCCACCAAGCCCGACGTTGAAGAGAAACGACTCCGGGTAGTCCTTCGTGTCGATCTTCACCAGGCCACCGGCGAAGTCACCGGGATTGTCGGGCATGAACGTCTTGACTGTCGTCAGGCGACTGATCATGCTCGACGGGAAGATGTCGAAGGGCACAACCTTCTTCTCCGGCTCGGGGCTGGGGAGGTTCACTCCGTTGAGCTGCGTGCTGCTGTAGCGCTCGGTGAGGCCGCGCACCACGACGTACTTGCTCCCCACCACCGACACTCCCGTCACCCGCTTCATCGCGTCCCCTGCATCGCTCGCCGGTGCGCGGGAGATCTCCTGCGCCGAGATGTTGTCGCTGACCGTCCCGCTTCGGCGGCGCTCCGCAAGAGCTGCGCCGGACGACTGCCGGTTCGCCTGCGCCGTCTTGGTGATCACCTCGCGCCTCGGGTTCACCGAGATCAGCACATCCTGCCGGACCGTGTGCCCCGCAACAACGACGATCCCCTCCACACTGCGCGGAGCGTATCCTGCATAGTTCACCTGGAGTGTGTAGGTGCCGGGTTCGACGTTGTTGATGGTGAATTCACCGCTGGTGTTGGTGTAGCCACCCAGCTTGGTGTTGAGCAGGCGAACGGTGGCGCGCACCATCGGCTCGGCGCTCTGCTCGTCGACCACCTTGCCGGTGACCTTCCCGCGCTCCTGGGCGCGGAGTGGAGCGATTGCGGCGAGCGCAAGGATCGATGCGAGGAGGATGGAGGTTTTCTTCATGTGGAGGTATACTCTGCGGGCATTCTCCGTGCGGTTCCGTGGCAGGCACGCCACGTTGTGCAGGTGGAGCAGAGTGGGTTGTGGAAGTTCCGCTGGTTGAGTGTGAGAGGGATACTGCGACCCTTGGGACCACCGCAGGCGCGGCAGACGGACGCAAACGTAGAGGGGGGGGCAGAGCGGTGGCAAGAGCGCAGGGCCAGTGTTACCGGATGGTTATCCAAGGCGGTGCGCACGGGGCGATGTTATGGGATCGTAACGCTCCCGAACAGCGGTGGTGATGAAATGTACAGCAGAGAAAACGGGCGACAGGGCACCCGGCGAGCAAGCGATACAAGGGGAGGAGGGGAGAGCTGTCCGCTCTCCCCTCCTCCCCTTGTATCGCTTGCTTCCGTAGCCTTTTATTCTTCCAGGGTCATCGGCAAATGCGGAATGCCGTCGAGATCGTACTCCGGTCCAGCCGTGCGGAACCCCAGCGCGGAGTAGAAGCCTTCGAGATGCGCCTGCGCCCCAATCCAGACTGGAGCGGATGGATGGAGCCGTCGGCACTCGACAATTGCGCGGCGCATCAAGTCACTGCCACACCCTGCACGGCGATGCTCTGGATGGACGATTACCCGACCAATGCTTGCATAGCCAGACTTTGCGACGTCTGGAGCCAAGATGCGCGCGCAGGCCACGGGCATCCCGTCAAGGCTGCCAACGAGGTGATCGGCGTCGAGATCGTCGCCGTCCAGGTCGTTGTACACGCACTGCTGCTCCACAACGAACACCGCCGAGCGAAGAGCCAGAAGATGGTAGAGAAGGCGCAGCGACAGTTCGTCGAAGCGATACGTGTGCCACAGCATTGCACTGGCAGCGTTGTGTTCGAGGTTCATTCCGCAACGATACGGTGGGGAAGAACACCATCCACGCGGTGATGCACGGTGTGGTAGATTCGCGCAGCCTCCCCCGCCCTTACGCCATGATCAACATCAGTACCGTCTCTCTCACATTCGGCTCAGGCCCAACCGCTGTTCTCGCATTGGACGACCTCTCACTCCGTGTACAGTCCGGCACGTGGGTGAGCGTGATTGGATCAAACGGTTCCGGCAAGTCCACACTGCTCGGGGCAATTGCCGGAGCGCTGCGCATCAACAGAGGGAGGATTGAGATCGACGGGAAGGATGTGACAGGAATGCGCGAGCACCGCCGCGCCGGATCGATTGGACGTGTCTTCCAGAACCCCTTTGCCGGCACTGCGCCGACGATGACCGTGGCCGAGAACCTCCGACTCGCGGAACTGCGGGGCGGGAAGCGGGGACTCCAGGTCGGACTTGATGGAGTCGGACGCAGGCGACTCAACGAGCTTGTGGCTGACCTCGGCATGGGGCTTGAGAACCGACTCGACACGCCCATTGGTCTTCTCTCTGGAGGTCAGCGCCAGGCGCTCACGTTGCTGATGGCAACGCTCTGCACGCCCGCCGTGCTCCTCCTCGACGAGCATACCGCCGCGCTGGACCCCGCCTCCGCCGACAGTGTGATGGAGCTTACCCGCCGGATTGTCCAACGCAGCCGTATCACCACGCTGATGGTAACACACGACATGGAGTATGCAGCCCGATTCGGAGACCGTGTAGTGATGATGCACCTCGGGCGCGTGGCGCGCGACTGGGATGGTCCAGATCGCGACGGCCTCGCGCCCGACGTTCTCTCCGCAGCGTTTGCAGAGCTACGGCAACACCGCCAGCAATCCTGAGCTGATCGGAGTTCCTACTCCGTCGCGCAGGCGCACGGTGTAGGTGCCCGGCGCCAGCTCGCGCGGGTTCACCATTCCCACAATCTCCCCGTCATCCACCCACTCCGTCGTCCGTGTTCCAACAGGCCGACCGCCGGCATCGACAAGCTCGATCGAGACGAAGCCGCGGTTTGCTGTGCCGAGCTTGACAGTGTACCACCACTCCGACTCATCATGTGGTGCCCATGCACCGTTGTCGAACGTGAGGTGTGCCGAGGGCTGAACTGCCGAGACCGGCAGCGCAGGAAGTGAACGCACCGCGCCGCTTCCACCCCGCGGCTGCACTGGATCGGCGGGACGCTGGGGATCGGCAAGCCCAGCAATCCGGCTATCGATGGAACTGCCCGCAGGAACTATCGCACCACCACGCACCAGAGCAAGCGCTCCGGTAGAATCAACGGGAACGATGACGTACATCGCCATTGCCGTCCCTGCCGCGCTCTGGTCGGCATTCGTCGCCAGCCGCTCGCACACGGCCGCAAGGAAGGTCTGCTCTGCGGCACTCAGGCGGCGTCCTGCAAGCTCCGCAGCGGCAATCTGCGCCAGTCCCCGCGAGGCGCTCTCCATCTCCTCGAGTTGTTTGAGCGTGGCGCGCGAGATTGCCGGTTCGGAACGCTCCGAGCCGAATCCGCTCCGGAGATACCCGGCGAGTGCGGCAACGTGCGACCACGCAGCGGGAAGAGGCTCGACATAGATCAGATCGCTCCCACTACCGGACCCTCTCCGGCCGGCAGTTGCGGCAGTGGCCGGGACAAGGCCGGATGGCATATCCTTCAGCTCCTTCAACAACGCGAGCCGACGGCCCCATGCACTTCCCCGCATGTAGCGCGGCATACGGTCAGGCGAGGCGCTCGGGGCTGTCGCCATACTCTCCACTGCCAGCGAGAACGCACCGTCGAGCGTGGCGAGACGCGCCTCATCGATCTGTACGGTCAGATCCGTCATCTCCTGCGAGGCTGGCGTTCCCGTGGCGCCCACCGCTACGGCAGCGGTGCGCAGCGGTGGAGTCGCAAAGAGGCGCGGCTCACCCTGGTTCAAGGTTCCTCGATCACGATTGAGCCAGACGGCATAGCGCTGGATCGTCGAGTCATCAAAGTAGAGCGATGGCTCGGAGTCAAGACGGCGGCCAACGTAGAGGCGATAGCTGCGCGTGAAGCTGGAGATCGTCAACGCCGGATCAGACTGCGGCGTCACCGTGGCAATCAACGCGGCAAGATCCTCGTGACGGCGTCCAGCAGCCGGTTCGCTCCGTACCAAGTCGAGCGAGCGAGCGATGAGCATCACGGCGTGAAGGTTGATCCGCCCCGCATCACGCTCACGCACGGGCAGACCAACGCGTGTAAACCAGAGGCGCGCCCGCTGGAGTTCGGCGCGACGTTCGTCAAGCCCGGCAGGAAGACGGAAGATCGAGTAGTCGATCTGGCGTCCACCCAACAGTTCCGAGGCACCCGTTTCGGTGGCGGCAACAACACGGTCACGTTCGCGGCGCACGAGCTGCGCCACACGGCTATCCACGCTGGCTTCCGGCTCTACGAGCAGCCGCCCGGTTTCAATGTATGCGAGCGCACGGCGCACGACCTCCGTGTTGGTACCGCCCGAGGCGGCAATCGTCTGGGAAAGCGCCTCAAGCTCTATCGCAAGCGCATCGTGCATCCAGCCAGATTCCGCCTCGGCCACTGCACGCGCAGCAACGGAACGGATGTCCGTGACCATTGCATCGAGCGTGATATAGCGGCCAATGTCGTCGCCGGCAGCGGAGTACGCATCACCCGTCGAGGCAAGGCCCTCGGCGCGTAGAAGCAGACCGTTGTCGCGCAGCAATCGACGCTCGGCAGCCGTCAAATCGAGCGCGTCCAGTCCCCCACGACCCTCAACATTTCGGAAGTCCGTGGCGGGAGCGGCTTCACGCGAGAGCGGAAGCCGTCCGGGACGAAGCACGGGTGGATCGTAGAGACCAAAAATTGTTGTGGTGGCGGGGAAGCGTTCGCCAACTCCAGAACCGCTATCACCGGTTGACACCTCATCGCTCTGCGCACGCAGCGGAACCGCAGTGCATACGGCAACAACGGCAGCAGACAGAAGGTGTGTGATGATGAACGAGGTGCGCATGACAGTTCTCCGTGATCTGGTCGCGCGGTACGCCGGAACGGGTTGCCGCAGAGAGTAGTGACCGGGGGTGGGTACGGAAAAGCAACGAGTGTCGATGGCACTGAGGTTGGTGAGCAACAGCAGCTACTCGCTGCGCTGATGGTGGACGTATAACATTGAACGGGATTGCGAGGTTCCACCGAGGAGGACAAGCGCCCGAATTGCCTCAAAAACTCCACTATCACCGCGCCCTGGGCTATCGACCATCCAGAATGCAAACTCGCCAGATGCGCGTTCGGCATCCGGCGAGTTCGTGCTGGGACGCTTCGATGGTTCAGCGGCGGGAGGCGCGGCGGCTACGAAACTGCGCCTTTTTCGGCGCCGCTTTTGCGGCGCGGCGGAGCGTGTCCTTCCGCACCAATGATGGCAGGGCGCTGTCGGCAAGATTCACGGAACGCTGCATCGCGCTTACCGAAGGAGCCTGGAGCTGGTTGCTGTTCGCTGCAAAATCGCTGTCGAAGTAGTTTCTCGACTTTGCCACTGGTGCAGAGGGGGCCATGGAAAAGACACGCCCACCTTCCAGGTTCTGGTCCGGCGACACCAGACCCTGTGCCATGGAAGAGCGGCTGCCCTCTACCTGGGCCATACGCGTCGGCTCATTCAACACAACGCTCACGGTATCGGGACGGCCCTGAGTGTTCGAGAGGATGCGCAAAGGGCTGCGCTCGTTGTCCCTCTGGCTATCCACGCTGCGAGCAGCGGCGATGGGGGTGCCACCGTCGGGTCGGTTCATCAACGACTCAGACCCTATCGTCTCCAACGATACATCCACGGGGACACGATTATTGCGAGCAGCGCGGCGTTCCGCTGAACGGGAAGCGAGAGCATCCGATGGAGGAGGGGTAAGTGCCGTCGCCGTCGGCCCTTCACTGCCGCTCGCAACATCATCCACATCCATCCGGGAGGACGACTGCGAAGAAAGAGTCTCGCGCGGCATGGAAGAGACGCCACGTGGTGCCGAAGCAAGCTCCTTCGCTTCGGTATTGGCCGCCATCCCGGTTTCGCTGGAGGAAGTGGACGGAGGAGACGCCGGTGTGGAGGGGCTGGACGCGATGGACGGAGACGACTGGGAAGGCCGCACCTGCTGCACCGCGTTGGTCAGGCGGCGCGTCTCGTCACCATCGACCAGAAGAAACTCGCTGGCAAGCACCGTGGCGATGATCACCATCGGCAGAGCGAACCAGAGCGCAGTCCGGCGGCGGCGAACACGGCGTCCGGGATTGTGCATCTCCGACGGAACCGCCTCGCGACGAATCGGAGCCAGCGCCTCGGCGGGCACCACGGCCGCCGCCGCCGCACGCGCCATCCCCTCATCCTGCTGGAGCCGATTGAAGAGCGCAGCGTGAAGTGCGGGAGAAGGGGTGTCGAGGATGCGCGTATCGCGCGATGCCTCGCGAAGCGCCGTGTGGGAGCGCAGCGCGGAGCGGGCCTCCGGGCTTATGGACAGGCGGTGGTGCAGCTCGGCTTCGGCCTGGCTGTCCAGTTCGCCATCGATGTAGCGTGAGATGAGATCGTCAAGGTCCATGGTTCTCGGTCTGCCGTGCGGTGGAGGTGGTGCCCCAGCCGCGTGGATAAAAGGGTCTATGGTAACGTGAAGAGGATGCGAGGAGTTATTCGGTGTCGATATACTGTTCGAGTGCGCTGCGGAGCGCGCGCCGTGCCCGGCTGAGCCTCATACGAGCGGCCTCCTGCGAGATGTCGAGCGCGGAGGCCACCTCCTCGTACTCCATGCCGTTGACTTCCCGCAGCACGTACACATCACGCAGAGCCTGTGGAAGCAGGTCCAGGCAGCTGCGAAGTTTTTCGTAGAGCATCTCGTTCCGTCGCTCGGTCCCCTCGCCGTAGATCGAAGCATACGACTCTTCCACCGTCACCATCAGCCGCTCGTCCCATCGGTGGGTCTCCTCATCCTCGTTGATCGAGTGAACGATCTTCGCCGCGCGAAGGTGGCTGATCGCGAGATTGTGCGCTACGCGGAAGAGCCAGCCGCGAAAGTTCTTGATCGGCGAGTACGCCTCGGTTCCCTCCTGTCCCGCACGGTAGCGTGTCCGCTCCCGGAAGAGCTTCACAAACGTCTCCTGGAACAGATCGTCCGCCACCTCGCGGCGGTCGCGCATGATCGTGCGCAGGTAGGTCAGCACCCCGCGATCATATCGCTGGTAGAGCGTTGTGTAGGCGGTATCGTCCCCTTCGAGGAATCGCTCCAGGAGCGCTTCATCGCTGTCGGGGGCAAGTGTGCCGGTGCTGTAGGCGAGAGTATCGGACACGACCGTTCGGTCAGTAGATGTAAGGAAAGGTCCCGCGCGAACGCGCCCCCTCAGGACGCCCCGGCACGAGGGGTGTAACATCGCACGTTCCGGTCACCCAGCCAAAACCACCCCCCACAATACGAACCGCTCCGCGCCTGTGGAGCGCGGAGCGGAAGGAATCACAAGAACTCGGAGGATGCTCTGGCATGCGCGCAATCGCGGGGTCTATCCCAGACGTGCCATCTCCTCGTCGGCAATTTCGAGGTTGGTGTAGACCTGCTGCACATCGTCGTTGTCGTCGAGCATGTCGAGCAGTTTCAACGCGGCAGCAGCATCAGAGCCTGAAAGTTCGAGCGTTGTCGTCGGCACCCAGGCAAGCGTCGCCTCGGTAAGATCGAACCCGGCAGCCTCCAGCGCCGTGCGGACCGCGTCGAACGATTCCACCGGAGCGATCACCTCGAACGCCTCCTCACCCTCCCGGACATCCTCCGCCCCGGCGTCCATCACCGCGGTCATCACATCCTCCTCACTCCTCCCCCCCTTGCCGACCGAAATGGCACTGCGGCGCTGGAAGTTCCACGCAACGGCGCCAGCCTCGGCCATCGAACCGCCATTCTTCGTAAAGATCAGGCGAACATCGGCAACGGTGCGGTTACGATTGTCGCTCACGCACTCGATCAGCACCCCGATGCCGCCAGGCCCGTACCCTTCGAAGGTCATCTCCTCAAGCTGCTGTCCTTCCAGTTCCCCCGTCCCCTTCTGAATTGCCCGCTTGATGTTCTCCCCCGGCATATTCATCGCACGCCCCGCCTGCACTGCGATACGGAGGCGCGGATTTGCAGAGGGATCGCCACCACCCAGACGGGCAGCCACCGTAATCTCCTTGGCAATCTTCGTGAATGCCTTCCCCCGCTTGGCGTCCGTTGCGGCCTTGCGGTGCTTGATGTTGGCCCACTTACTGTGACCTGCCATACGCGATACGCTCTGTCGAATCTGTTGATGTCTGGAAATCGCTCCCGGCTAGCCCTCGCCTGCCACCCCGTTGAGGGGAAGGTCGTGCGGAAGGACGTTCTCCTCCACACTCGCTGCGGAGGAGGTGGAGTTCATGGCGGAGGTCCCGTTGAGCGGAGCACTGCCATTCGCCCGACCATTGGGCGTGGTGCCGTTCATCGACACGTAGGGACGGCTGATCGCCAGCGGGCCCGCGTTGGGATCGGCTGCGCGAAAATCGAGCACGCGGAGTTGTGGCGTTACCGCACCGCGATACTCGTTCTGCTCGACGTTGAACACAATGTCGATGGTTGTGCCCGAACGCATCTCGGCAGAACGCCCGCCGAGTCCGAAGGCGATTGCCTCAAGGAACCCCGCACCGTTCCGCACCCGGAACTTCAGGTGATCGCGCCCCACCACCCGTGGATGCCCCACCACTTCAACGCCTCGCGTCATGAAGTGCGGTCGGCTGTTGTGGGGACCGAACGGCGCGAACTGCGAAATCAGATGGAAGAAGCGCGGGGTAAGCTCATCAAGCTCCGCCTCCGCATCAACCATCAGTTGCGGCGTCAGCATCTCGTCGCTGATCGTCGTCAGGGCATAGTCGTTCAGCGAAGCGCGGAACGCGTCGATCTCGCTGGTGCGAATCGAGAGACCGGCGGCATACTTGTGTCCACCAAACTGTTCGATATGCCGCTCGCACTTCTTGAGCGCCGTGTGGATATCGAAATCCTTGATCGACCGGGCCGACCCCTTGGCCGTGCCGTCGAGGTCGGTGAGAAGCACCGTGGGGAGATAGAACCGCTCAACGATCCGGCTGGCAACGATGCCGATGACGCCAGCGTGCCAGTGGGGACTGTAGAGCACGAGCGAACGCACGGGACCGGCGGCCACCATCTGCTCGGCCTGGAGCGTCGCCTGCTGGAACGTCTCCTCATCGATCAGCCGACGCTCGCGGTTCTGCGTTTCAAGCTCCTGTGCAAGCTGGAACGCCCGCACCTCGTCCTCCTCGATCATCATCTCCACGGCACGCCCCGCATCGCCGAGCCGGCCGGCGGCGTTGATGCGGGGTGCCAGGCCGAAGACGATATTGCTCGTCCCCAGCGAACTCTTCCGCATTCCCGCACACTCCAGCAGCCCCCGAATGCCGGGGCGCGGGCTGTCGTTCAGCTTGCGGAGTCCGTGCGAGACGAGCACACGGTTCTCCCCGACCAGCGGAACGATGTCGGCCGCCGCCGCAATCGCCACGAAGTCGAGATACTCGTAGACCGGTGTGGTGTCCCCCAGGTGCTGCGCAATCCCCTGGATCAGCTTGAAGCCGACCCCGCAGCCCGAGAGATGCTTGAAGGGATAGTTGCACCCACCCTTGATCGGGTCGAGCACGGCGTAGGCCTCGGGAAGCGAGCTTCCCGGTTCGTGGTGGTCGCAGATAATCACGTCCACGCCGCGTTCGCGCGCGTAGAGCACCTGTTCCACCGCAGTGATGCCGCAGTCGATGGTGATGATTAGCTTGACGCCCTCCGCCACAAGTCGGTCGATGCCGACGGTGGAGACGCCGTAGCCTTCGGTAAAGCGATCAGGGATGTAGTAGCGTACGTTCGCCCCCAGGCTCCTGAAGTAGAGCGTGAGCATGGCGGCTGAACTGGTACCGTCAACATCGTAATCGCCATAAATGGCGATCGGCTCCCCCTGTTCGACCGCACGGAGCGACCGTTCGACCGCGCGGTCCATGCCGTCCATCAGGAAGGGATCGTGCAAATCGGCAAGGCTGGGGCGAAAGAACTCCCGGGCCTGGTCGAATGTCGTGATCCCCCGTGCGACAAGAATGCGTGCGACGGTCGGGGAGACGTTGATGCTGCGGGCTACCTGCTGTACTGCGTGTTCATCCGAGATGTGTGAGAGAATCCAGCGATATTTCAATGGTTGTCCTATATAAACTGCTGCGAAGATACGGCAGCAGCGGCTCACCGGCCAAATACGAGGACGACGGACGAGCAGCGGAAAAGAACGGTGGCGGCCCGCCCTCCGGGAGCAGCGGTGTGCAGCGAGGGGGGAGACACCATGGGCATCCCACGGTTTTCCCCTCCCTCCCAACCAGCAGAAACAGCAAGCCCCGTCCTTCTCAGGACGGGGCTGCATCATCGTGAATATCCGGGCCTGGCAACCGCGACCTACCCCTCCTGCTCGGCCATCGCCTGCGGTTCGAGAATCGCCTGCGGAATCGCGGCGGCGTCCTCGGCAACGTCGGCGAGCACACGGCGGCGGTGGACGCGGCGCTCCTCGCGGTTCCGCTCCGCCTCGGCGTAGATGCTGTGGGGGGGAGCCTTCAGATCCCACACCACGCCAATCCACGAAAGGGCCGTCAGGATATAGTGGGTGATGTCGATCTCCCACCAGTAGAAGCCCTGCCGTTCCGAGGCCAGGAATCGGTGGTGGTTGTTGTGCCACCCCTCCCCCAGCGTAATGATCGCAAGAATGAAGCTGTTGCGGCTGTCGTCAGTGGTCTTGAAACGGCGGCGCCCCATCTTGTGCGCCAGCGAGTTGATGGTGAACGTGCCGTGATAGAGAATCGTCGTGCTGATAAAGCCACCCCACACCACCATCTGGAAACCGTTCGTTCCCAGCGAGGGAGCGTAGATGTCGAGCAGCGTGCCGCCAATGAAGAGGAACGCCACCATCGTCAGCGCCACACCGATAAAGTACCGCTGAAGCCAGACGACTTCGGGATACTTCGCCAGATCGCGCACCTCCTTCTGGTTGTACGCGCTGTACTTCTTCGAGAGAATCCAGCCGCAGTGCGCCCAGTAGAAACTGTTCACCACCGGCGAGTGCAGATCCTCCTCGGTGTCGGAGTGGCGGTGGTGGTGGCGATGGTGCGCAGCCCACCAGAGCGGACCGTTCTGCAGACTGCTGGCACCGAGCGCCCCCAGAATGAACTGAAAGACGCGCGACGTCTTGAACGTGCGGTGGCTGAAGTATCGGTGATACCCCGCCGTCAGCCCGAACATTCGCACGATATAGAGCGCAATGCAGACCGCCACGGCGATCGGACTCACGCCCGAGATGAATGCAAGAAGGCAGCCGAGATGGATGCCGATGAATGCGATGTTGAGCAGATGGTCGCGGAGAGGACTTGTCTTGCTCAGAAAGGATGTCATGCGCCCGAGGTAGGGATGGGATGAGAGAAGACGTCTGGGAAGTGACCGAACAGGGTGCGAAGCTACGGCGAAGAAGCGGCTCGGCAACACCCACAGCCCGCATCAAACCGTGACGTTGAAGGGAGCCTCTGGATTGCACGCGCGGCGGTCTCCACTGCAATCGCAAACGCCGGCATCTGCAAGTGCGAACGGGTAGATTACACTCGCTACACGGCTCATCGGCGAGAACACAGGGTTTGCGGAGCGCAGATCACCGTCGCCGCAACATCCTTTTCAGGATGTCACAATAGCTGTAATATCGTGGCACGTATCAGAAAGGCCCTCACCCACTTCGACCGGCCCCTATACGGTTGACCACCATTTTCCACTTCTATGGAGAAGACTGCAATGAAAGGGACGGTTCGCTCACTTGTACTCCTCGCACTTCTTCTGCTGGGCAGCAGAACAGTACTGGCGCAGGTACCCCGCACCATGAGCTATCAGGGGGTTCTCACCGACGCCGGGGGCACTCTGATTGCCGACGGAAACCACACACTCACCCTCAGCCTGTACGATGCCGCGAGCGGTGGCTCCGCACTCTGGACCGAGTCGCAAACCATCCCGGTCGTACGCGGCACCTTCAACGTCCTCCTCGGCACTGTCACCCCGATCCCCGGCACGCTCGCCTTCGACCGCGCCTATTTCCTCGGCGTGTCGGTTGATGCAGGAACAGAGCTTTCACCCCGCACCCCTCTCACCGCAGCGCCCTATGCACTCTACGCCGCACGCGCCGGGCAGGCCGACGCCCTCTCTCCCGGAGCCAGCGGCGTCGTCACTTCGTTGAACGGCGCGGACGGAGCGCTGACGCTCATGGGTGGTGGATCGACAACGGTCAATCGATCGGGCAACACCATCACCATCAGTTCCACCGGCGGCAGCGGCGGCACCGGCATCCAGGGCGTGCAGTCGAGCGATGCCGCGATCTCGGTAAGCAACGGCACCGGCCCCATCGCCTCGCTCGCACTCGTTGACGGCGGCATCGGTTCGAGCAAGCTCGCGGACGGAGCGGTAACCGTGGGCAAGATCAGCAACACCGGTGCGCTCACCGGGGATGTTCTCACCTTCAACGGCTCGAACGTGGTGTGGGCATCGGCCAGCAGCGGCCTGACACTCCCCTACAGCGGCAGCATCGCGAACAGCAGCAATGCCTTCTCGGTTACGACGAGCGGCACGGGCAGCGCAGGCATCTTCCGCAGCACCAACACAGCGCCAAACACCAGCGCACTCTACGGTGAGGTGAACGCAACATCGCCGAGTAGTCTGGTGGCGGGCGTCGAGGGAAAGAGCACAAACGGCTTTGGCGTCATCGGCCACGGCGGCGCTGCAAGCACCGGCATCTACGGCACCGTCATCACCACGCCCACCGCCGGAGCGTTCATCGCTGGAAGCGGGGTGAGCGGCTTCAGCGACATCGGCAACGGCATATCGGGCATAACCTATAACAGCTCACGAAACGGAGTCTACGGCACGGCAAATGGCACCGGCACCGGAGTTCGGGGAGCCAGCACCGCAGGAACGGCCGGCGTTTTTGAGATCACGACCTCCAGCAACACGAGCAACGCACTCGAAGCAACCACCAACGGAACCGGCAGGGCGATCCTGGCTACCAACACTGCCCCCACAGGCTCTACTGCCGCCGTGGTGGGCGAGGCATCGTCAACATCGACCGGGGCTGGTGCCAGCAGCGGAGTGAGTGGAGTCATCGGGCGCATACCCTCTACCTCGCCCGGCGGATACTCGGCGGGCGTCCGTGGCGTGAACAATGGCACTTCCGGTACGGGCATCGGTGTTATTGGCTACCAGGCTGGCTCCGGTTGGGGCGTGTACGGCGAAACGCCCTCGGGCTTCGGTGTCTACGGTCTTACCACCAACAACAGCGCTATAAGCGTTGGTGTGCGTGGTGAAACATTCTCGCCCAACGGCATCGGCGTCGAGGCAAAGTACAGTGGAACGGGCGTGGGCGTCGCTCTCGAACTCGATAACGGCGCACTCCGCGTCGCCGGTGTGAACAAGGCGGCGTTTGTTCATACGGCAACAGTGGCAAACAAGCTGAGCGCGAACGGCACCGACATCGACAATCCGATGTGCAACGGCGACCCCAACGCTATCCTGATCGTAACACAGAAGCTGAACCCGTCGGGCCTCGCCTACAACAACAGTCCGATCGGCGTCTACTACAACACAATCCGCAGCAAGTGGGAGATCTTCAACGAGAACAGCACAGCGATCACCACCAACGCGCAGTTCAACGTCCTCGTGATCAAGCAGTAGCGCTGGTTACGGAGCAATAAACAGAGGCCCGGAGCATAGGGTGTGCTCCGGGCCTTTTCATTTTCAGGGATCTACAGGTGTAGATACTGCTGGTTTTTTCTACTCCACCGTTACCGACTTGGCAAGGTTGCGTGGCTGGTCCACGTTACAGCCGCGCTCAACGGCAATGTGATAGCTCAGGAGCTGTAGGGGAATCACCGTCAGGATCGGTGTGAGGAAGGGGAGCGTCTCGGGGACGTGGATTACGTGCTCCGCAAGCGTGCTGATGTGGTCGTCGCCGTCGGTGGCAACCGCAATCACCCTGCCGCCGCGCGCGCGCACCTCCTGAATGTTGGTGATGATCTTCTCGTAGATGTCCCCGCGCGAGGCAATGAACACCACCGGCATATTTTCGTCGATCAGCGCGATGGGGCCGTGCTTCATCTCGGCGGCGGGGTAGCCCTCGGCATGGATGTAGCTGATCTCCTTGAGCTTGAGCGCCCCCTCCAGGGCCACCGGGAAGTTGTAGCCACGCCCGAGGTAGAGAACATTGCGTGCCTCGGCATACTCGTGCGCAATCTTCCGCACATGGTCGTGGCAGGCAAAGGCGCGCTCGATCTTTCCGGGCAACTCCACAAGTTCGGCAAGCACGCGCCGCCCCTCTGCTGCGCCCATCTGCCGCATCCGCGCGAGCATCACGGTCATCAGCGCAAGCACGGTGATCTGGCTGGTGAACGCCTTGGTGCTGGCAACGCCGATCTCCGGTCCGGCATGGCTGTAGACGCCCGCATCGGTCTCACGGGCAATCGTCGAGCCGACGACGTTGACGATACCGATCGTCGTTGCTCCGCGGCGCTTCGCCTCCCGGAGTGCTGCGAGCGTGTCGGCGGTTTCACCGCTCTGCGAGATGGCGATCACCACGTCGTCCCGGCCGATGATCGGGTCGCGGTAGCGGAACTCGCTGGCGTACTCCACCTCGGTGGGAATCCCCGCCACCGCCTCCAGCATATACTCCCCGACAAGGCCCGCATGCCAACTCGTGCCGCACGCCACGATGATGATCCGCCGCGCGTCGCGCAACTGATCGAGCACCGGAAGCAGACCACCAAGGCGCACCGTTCCCTCCTCCATCAGCAGCCTGCCGCGCATGGCGTTGCGGATCGTGTCGGGCTGCTCGAAGATCTCCTTCAGCATGAAGTGTTCGTACCCCCCCTTCTCCAGCTCCTCGATGTCGAAGGTGATCTCCTCCACCTCCTTCACCACCGGCACGTCGTCGATGGTCTTCGTTGTGAACCTGGTGCGCTCCAGCACCGCCATCTCGCCGTCGTTCAGGTAGACGATGCTGCGGGTGTGCCCAACGATTGCGCTGGCGTCGGAGCCGACGATGTACTCGCCGTCGCCCACGCCGATGGCGAGCGGACTTCCATTGCGCGCAACGAAAATGCGGTCGGGTTCCAGGCTGCTCACCAGCGCAATGCCGTAGGTTCCCACCACCTGCTTCAACGCCAGACGGAACGCGGTTTCCAGGTCGCCCACCTTGTCGTAGAGCGCGCGGACGAGCTGCGCCAGCACCTCGGTGTCGGTGTCGCTGCGGAAGGTGGCGCCGTCGGCGGCAAGCGTCTGCTTGATCGCCGCGTAGTTCTCGATCACCCCGTTGTGGATGATGGCGATCTCCCCCGCCGTGTCGGTGTGGGGGTGAGCGTTCACGTCGTTCGGCGCACCGTGTGTGGCCCAGCGCGTGTGGCCGATGCCGACGGTTCCCTCCACAGGGCTATCCCGCAGAATCGACTCAAGCTCGACCACCTTCCCGGCCCGTTTCCGCACCTGCACCGCGCCGTCGATCACCGCAACGCCGGTGCTGTCGTAGCCGCGGTACTCGAGCCGCTTGAGCGCGTTGACAAGGATGGGGAGTGCCTGCTTCGGACCGATATACCCGACGATACCACACATGGGAGTAGGAGTTAGGGATCAGGAGTTGGGACGACAGGACGAAGATCAGGGAATCAATCTACGACGGACGTGGGGACGGTGATCGTGAGGATAGGTTCCCCGTGCGCGAGTGTAACGCGAACGAGTCAGGCCGGAGATGCACCTGCACCCCCGGCCTGATCGAATTCCTGCACAGCAGTATTGCCGTCTACTTCAGCAGCTCTGCAACGGCGTCGCGCTCCTCCTCCAGCTCCTGAACGCTGGCACGGAACTTCCCCTCGGCAAACTCGTTGTGCTCGATCCCCTCCACGATGCTCCAGCTTCCGTCGGCTGCGGTGCGCACCGGGAAGCCGATCACCAGACCCTCGGGCGTGTTGTACTGACCCTCGGAGACAACGGCAACCGAGTGCCAGTCGCCCTCCGGCGTCGGGTTCACGAGGCTGATCACCGTGTCGATGGCGGCGTTCGCGGCGCTTGCGGCGCTCGAAGCGCCGCGCGCCTCGATAATTGCCGCACCACGCTTCTGCACGGTGCTGATGAAGTCACCCTGCAACCACGCCTCGTCGGTGATCACCTCGGTGGCCGGGCGCCCGCCGATCTCTGCGTGATAAAAGTCGGGATACTGCGTGGAGCTGTGGTTGCCCCAGATACCGAGCTTCGTCACCTCGCGCACCTGCGTGCCGGACTTCTGCGCGAGCTGGCTCTTGGCACGATTCTCGTCGAGGCGGGTCATCGCGAAGAAACGATCCTTCGGCACGTCGGGGGCACTCCGCATCGCGATCATCGCGTTGGTGTTGCAGGGGTTGCCCACCACAAGCACCCGCGCATCCGACGCCGCATTGTTGTTGATCGCGCGCCCCTGGTCGATGAAGATCCCGCCGTTGATCGTCAGCAGATCCTTCCGCTCCATCCCGGCCTTGCGCGGCGCGGCGCCAACGAGCAGCGCCCAGTTCACGTCCTTGAAGCCTGCGTTGATGTCGCTCGTGGCGGTGATCGAACGGACCAGCGGGAAGGAACAGTCGTCGAGTTCCATCACCACGCCCTTCAGGGCATTCATCCCTTGGGGAAGTTCGATCAGGTTCAGCGAAACCTCGGTATCGGGACCGAAGACCTGGCCACTGGCGATACGGAACAGGAGAGCGTAGCCGATCTGACCGGCTGCTCCCGTAACGGCGACACGAACGTGCTTGCTCATCGCGATTGGGTATGCTTTGGTTGATGGAATTGATGGGATCAAGAGGGGGCGAAGCTACGCAATCCATCGCCCCCACATCGCAGAAACTGACGCTACGAACTGTTAGGATCTCGCTCTTGCAGGGGACGGGTTCCATGCGCGTTTCCCGGCCCCCAACGCCCCACACGGCACGAACAGCGCGCAGCATTCCGCCGGTGAGCGCGGCGACAAACGGTTCTCACCCCCGCATTTACTAGGTTTGTACCCCTACACCCCGTTCTCTCCTCTCTCCGTTCCGGCATCTCGATGCACGCGCTCGTCAACTTTGCGAACCACGGACTGCTCCCCTTTGTTGGTCGCCACACCGAACTGGGACGGCTTCGTTCCTTCTGCACCGGCACAACCGACACCCTCCGCGCCGCCCTGACGGTTGGTGAGGCTGGAAGTGGCAAGAGTCGCCTGTTCGATGAACTCCTCAATCAGTGTGAGGGGCAGGGTCTTGTCGTGCTCCGCACACGGCTCCATCCCGGCGCCGGCGTCTCCGTTGTTCAGCTCGTCGCCCGCGCGCTGCGCAACCGTTCCGACCTGCGCCTCCTCCTCCCCGGCAACCTCGATGCCACCCTCTTCGACGTGGTTGCAGGACTCGAACGCCTTGCGCGGCTGCGCCAGACCGTGCTGGTGGTTGAGGACGTTCACCTGCTTGAAGGGGACGGCCTGCGCGAGTTCGCCCTGCTCCTCGACGCGCTTGGCGACGAACCGCTGGCACTCCTCCTCTCGACACGCCCGCTCGAACCACGTGTTCGCGGAGTGATCGAACCGAGACTGACACTCGAACTCCCCCTCTCGGGGCTGACCAACCAGACGATTGCGGACCTCTGGGTCCAGCTCTTCTCCGAGAGAGACAACCGCGTCGAGGTGGAACAGCTCGCCGAGCTTACCGCAGGCAATGCGCTGGCCGTGCGCAGCGCGCTGCGCGCTGCGCTTCGTATGGAGGAGAGCCACGAGGAGCGTGGAGAGGTGCAGATCGTGCTCGACCGCGACCGCTTTGCAATGATGATCGGCGAGAGCGTCAGGGTGCTCTCCGAGGGAATCGCTGCCCATCTCGCGCCGGAGGAGCGCGCTGCCGCCGAGCGCATTGCCGCGCTGGGCGAGGTCTTCTCCACAAACGCCGCCGAGCGATTGCTCGGTGGCAGCGAGATGCTCGACCGACTCGTCTACCGGGGTGTGATTGCGACGGCCGTCGGCGCAATCGCCCCGCTGCGGCCGGGCATCGAGGGCCGTCCACCGCAGGCGTTTACCCACTCCCTGCTCCACCGCCATCTGGTGGAGCGCGGAGCGCACGACCCCCACATGCTGATCGACGTGATCGCCGACACGACGCTGCCGATCTACACCATTACCCCCTGGTTGACGCTCGAGCGAAGCCTCCCGGCGCTTTCACTGGGGTGCCCCGAGAGGATGGAGCAGACGTTCAAGGCGGCGGCAGAATCGTGGAGGATAATGTCGGACCTGCAACCCACACCGAACTGGCACCTCGGCGTCCGTATCGGCCAGGTCGTTGATCGCCTTTCGCGTCACCCGGAACTGCAACCACCCGAACGAACGCTCGCGCTCCGACTGGACCTTACACGCTCACGCCTGCTCGCATGGTTCCGCAGCGACGAGAGCGAGGAGTTCAACGCACTCAGCCATTCGTATATGGCGATGACGGCGGAGCTTCCGCCAAGACTTCTCCACCATCGCGTCTCCGCGCTTGCACTCCGCGCTCGACACCTGTACGAGACGGCCCCCGAGCAGGTCGCCGCCGAGGAGGAACGAATCGACCGTCTCGTCGCCGAGCATCCCGAGCTGCGCCCCACCTCACACTACCTGATGGCGATCAGCGACCGTGCAAACCGTGCCATGGCCAACGGGGATGACGAGTCGCTCCGCTCGACCGAACAGATCGTCGATGCGATTGCCGCGGAGTACCCGGAGGACAGGGAGTTGCAGAACCTGATACTCGGCAATCACCGATTCCCCTACCTGAACACCTACAACACCCCGGAGGAGTTGGAGAAACGATTCCGGCAGGCGACAAAGTTGCGAACCCTTGCAGCAGGCAACCCGAAGTTCCTGCAACGACTGCTCCTCCACGAAGTCGTTCTCCACCGTGATGCGGGAATGCCCGACGATCTGGAGCGCCTCGCCGATGAGGCCGACCGACTCTATCGCGACCACGGCGTGCCGACAAATCGCGCCTCGGTGATGCACTGCCGCTTCTGCACGCGGGCACTGCGGGCCGTGCCGCTGGAGACCGTTGCGAACGAAATGCTCCAGACGTTCGAGAGCTACCCACAAGGTTTCCGCAGTGCAAACGCCACCCATCTCTCCTACGCAGTGATGGAGATGGGACTGATTGTGGGAGACCTGGCATGGTCGCGCGCAACCATCGAACGAATTGCACCGCTGCCGCAGGAGTGGATGGTCGTGCCCATGTACGTGCTCATCGCTCTGGAGGATGGAGGGTCGTCGGCACAGATTGCCAGCGATCCCCTCCTCACAGCACAGTGGCGCGCGCTGGCGGGCGGCCCGATTGATGAGGTGCACGCCGCATTCCGCGGCCTCTTTCCGAGCTTTCTTGGGGTCATCCAGCGAATCATGGAACTGCGGGCGGCGATAGGACTCCTGCGCCTCCGCGGCAGCGCGGTGGTGGAGAACGCACAGGTGCAGACTCTCGTGCGCGAGCAGCTCCGTGCAACGCTCGAATGGCTGGAGAAGCGCGGGTATGCGCCGAGCATCGAGGCGCTTCTGCGCGATGAGGGAGGCTTCTGGCTCCACGCGGCCGAGCGCGAAGACTGGAATGAACGGGCGCGAGCGATCCGGCGCGCGGCCACTCGCCAAGCTCGTGCAGCCGAAACGCGACGCGATGAACGCTTCCGCCTGACCATGCTCGAACGGATCGAACTGCACGACCCGGAAGGCGCAACCGTACCGATCCGCGGGGGAAGAATGAAGGCGGTGCTCGGCCTGCTCGTTGCCGCGCGCGTCAGCCGCCACGCCCCGGACAAGCAGGAGTTCTACATGCTCGCAGCCGGGGATGAGGGCAAGGAGTTCGAGCTTGCGCGGAAGACGGTGAACATGGCGATCTCCAGCCTGCGCAAAACCCTCGGCGACGACGCGTTCCTCCGCGAGGAGGACGCGATTCACCTGAACCTCGACCGCGTAACCGTCGATCTGCTGGAGGTGTGGGAGCGCATCGCTGAAGCAGGGCGGGCACTGAAGGGGCGCTCCTTCGCACGGGCGCGCACCGCAGCACTCAGCGCTCTCGAACGCGGAGCCGGAAAGGTGGCCTTTCCTTCACTCTACGACAGCTACTTCGAGGCGGCACGCGAGGATTTCGAGGCACGCCTGCGAGCGACGGCGATCACCGTAGGGCGGGCACTGCTTGCAGAAGGGGATGCTGCGGGCGCGGAGGAGGTGCTGCGTCGCGGTTTCGCCTGGCTCCCGGATGACGAGGAGATCGGAGAACTCCTTACCGACGCTCTCCGTGCTGACGATCACCGTGCCGAGGCGGAGCTTGTACGGCTCCGCACACGGATCGAAGCCGTGTAGCGCACAGCACGAGGTACAGACCTGGGAGAGGATGCCACCGCATACATCATCAGGCGGGGGAGTGCCAACGGTGCTCCCCGGAGCACTCTACAATCGTACTCCCTCCCACTCTATTCTCCCTCTTCCCCACTCCTCTCCTCCAGCATCTCCCCGCAATGGGTGCAGTGGATTGCCAGAGGGTGGCGGATCGGGGCACTACAGTGCCGACAGTGCCGCTGCGTCCAGAGCTGCGCGCCGCAGCAGGAGCAGTAGAGATCGTCGGGATAGGCGAGCGTGCCGCATCCGTCGCACGCTCGCACGCGGAGCGTGGCGATGCTGTGCGGATCGCCGCCGGTTCTGGCGCCGAGCCTCGCCGACGATGGCAGGTGCGTGTGTGGAGGAGAGCGGTGCGGCATGATGGGAGAGGGCATCGGGAATGAGGTGACTGGCACAGCGGTCTATGGTCTATCGCTCTGCCACCGCAAGTTTTGCAGTGACGGCAGCGCCGAGCGGTGACTCTGAACCATCGGCCATCGAGAGCGCGCGAACGGCGTAGGTGTAGCTCTCTCCCGCCGTTACGTCCCGATCAACGAACTCGCGCAGATCTCCCGCAACGGCCGTGAACTGCATCAGCTTCTCCGCACCAGCGGCACGGTAGACGACGAACCTGACGCGCGACTCCTTCGGCTGCTTTGGATACTGCCACGTCAGGCGCAGGGCGTTGCCACGCGTGTTGGGAGCAACGCGCACCCCGCCAACATTCTGTAGAAGTCCGAGGTCGTAGGGACGTGCAGCGAACGGCACCGACTCGTCCGAGCGGAGGCCGGTGCTGTCGGTGGCAGTCAGCATGTACTCGTAGGTAACGCGCTTGCGTACGTCGCGGTCGGTGTACGCCGATGCAGTCCGACCCATCACCCCGCCAATCGACCTCCACGCACTCTCCCCCGCCGCGCGCCGGTAGAGCTGGTGGCTCTTCACGTCGCGGCTGGTGCTGGGCTGCCACTGGAGCATCACGGCGGTGTCGCTCACGGTTGCGTCAACGAACACCGGCGGCACCGGCGCAAGGAGATCGGGGCGCTCCAGCCGAAGCGTGTCGCTGAAGAGCGAGTTGTTGTAGTTCCTGTCCACCGCCACCACGGTGTAGAAGATGTCGCGGGTGAGGGTTCGCACAACGATGGTGTCGGTGAACCGAGGCTCCGCAACCGGTTCCACCGTCACCTGAATCATCTCGTAGCCCCGCTCGGTGGAGTTCGTGCGGTAGACGCGGTAGCCCATGATGTCCCGCTCCCTGTTCGGCACCCATGCGAGCTTCACCACGCCGTTCGTGTCAACCGTCCCCTTCAGGGAGAGTGGTCGGGCCGGCGGCGTCGAGTCGATCATGAAGGCGTAGGCGCTCATCGACTGCGAGGCGTTCCCCGCCTCATCCACCGCCTCCACCACGTAGTAGTTCGTGGTGTCGCGCAGGGGACGCAGGTCTTCAAACGTCGTCGTCGTTGCGGGGAGAAGCGCGGTGGTGATGCGCTTGTACGGACCACGGAAGTCGGTGGAGCGCGCGACGTGAAAGCCCTTCAGGTCGCCCACGGTGTCGGCCACACGCCACTGCACGGTAACGGTTCCCGGCCGCCCCTCCTGCGCTCCCATCATGAACGGAGCGGGGGGAGGTGTGCGGTCGTGGAGTTCCGCCTGCACCTCGTTGGAGGCCGGAGAGATCTCCCCGAAGGGGGTGATGCCGCGCACACGGTAGCGGTGGGGCTGGTCGATGCCAAGGCTGTCCACGTAGCGCGCAATCTTCGCCTCCTCCTCCGCCAGCTTGTCCCCGTTCGTTGTGTTCGCGATGGAGATCACCGGATCCTTCGTAATCCGCTCGAACGCGCTGCTTCCCGGCCCGGCCCGCTCGATGTAGTAGCCGGAGAAGTAGGCTCCGTTGGTGTCGGGAATGTTGTCCCACCACAGGCTGACGTAGCCCGCGGTATCGCGAACGCGCAGATGGGTGGGGGCGGGAACGGGAGGGTCCGCATCGGCCCGCTTGATCACGATCCCCGGATCGATTCTGATGTTCGTGTCGGAGGGGGTGCCGGAGATGCTCACGCGGTAGATGTAGCGGCTCCCCGGCGTTACTGCGCGGTCCACATAGCGGAGCGCCAGCCCCTCGGCAGCGCGTGGCTCGACGTCCGCGGCGAGCATCGCGAAACCCCAGCGGGTGCGGAACTCGTCGGAGCGGTTGCGAAGCGCCTCGGCCGGACCGTTCGTCATCTCGGTGGTGAAGAACTGGCCGTGCACCGCCTGTGCGGCAACGCCCATCATGGTGTTCGTTTCACCACCAGCAGCCCGCCACTGCTCCACCGTCCAGGGGATGAGCGGTTCGGGCGTGAGCAGCTCCACCCGGCTCGTCGAGTCGGGAATCGCTGTATTCCCTACCTCGATCCTCTCCACACGAAAGCCGATCCGGTTTGCCGTCCACCACCCGGCGGGGGAGGTGATTCCCCAGCGGAGGACGATGGAATCGGGAGAGGAGCGCGCCACCACCCGAATCGACGACCACAGAGGGCTTGCCGCCTGGTTCGAGTCGATCCTGAAGGTCGGTAGCGTATACGCCCTCAGACTGTCGGGGGCGCGCTCCGGCTTTCTGGGCTGTGCCGCCACGGTTCCAGCGGCAAGGAGAACGAGGAGCGGAAGAATGGGCGAAAACGTCTTCATAACGCTGCGTCCGGTAGACTGGGAAGGGAGATTGTTCGACAGGAACAAGGTATTCCCACGATGCCAAGAATGTGGTCCTGGCACGCCAATGTCCGGGAATCCCCGCCAGACGAGAAAAATCGCCCCCTCACCGTCGAAGACGATGAGGGGGCAGGACTTCCAGCAGGGCATCGACCCGCTAGTAGCGGGGACAGCGGCGGGGGGAGGCTCCGTTGTAGTAGTTCCAGACCCAGTTCGAGTACTCGATGCCGAGTCCGTCACCGCGCCACGGACCGTGCGCCCGAATCCAGTAGGCGCCGGCGGGGAGGAGCGGCCAGTAGCACGGGGAACCGCGGTTGATGTCGCCCCAGAGCGCGTTGATCTCGTTCTGCGAGAAGTTGGCCTTGTAGGTCTGGAACGCGCCCCAGTTGACCCGTCCCCACGTTGCGTCGTTTACCGCCTGGAGTGCCAGGGGCTGGAACACCGAGGCGGTGAAGGCACGCCAGTTGTTCGAGGTGTTCTGGATGAACCGCACGTTCCCCGGCGTGCCGCCCGGCCACGACGGATAGCTCTCCCAGTCGCCGTAGCTGATGGTTGGCGGGTTCTTCATCGGCTGCCCCGTGGCGATCTCCTCATCGGTGAGACCGATGGCAAGGCTGTGCTTGTCGATCTCGAAGCCCGGCGCCTCAAGCCACTCGCTTGCCCGGCCACGCACTCTGCCGTAGGCGTCGTAGCCGTACTCGCCCAGAATGTAGGCGTAGTAGAACGAGGTTGCGCTCCCCGGCCTCCAGCCCTCCGCCCGCCCCGTCGAGTAATTGAAGTAGCTCGCCGACATGCGCGATCCGTTGTAGACCGGACCGTAGTTAATGCGGTCGAAGATGGCGCTCTTCAGCGTGCCGTACTCGTAGCTGTAGGGGAGCGACTGCTCGAAGATGATCAGGCCGCCATTCTCGCCGCTGCCGTAGACGTCGATGTAGTCGAACGGCTCGGAGGCATCGTAGTGGAACACGAGCTTGTCCACGACCTGCCCCTGATCGTAGCGGTCCACACGTTTGAAGTCCATGCCCCGCATCTTCGCGTCGAGACTGAAGTAGATACTGGTGCCGAAGCTCATCTTGAAGAGCTGCCGCTCCCGGTTCTTCGTTTCCGGGTTCAGGTACACCCCGCCCAGCTTGCGGATGGCGCGCTGCTGTTCGAGCGTGAGCGTCGTGTCGAGTTCGCCCATGCTCCCCCCGATCTTCGCGGTTGTGCGGGAGGTAGAACTGTCTACCGTGAGCGTGTCCAGCAGCGTGGAGAACCCGCTCTTGCCGGGCTTGTACCCGCTCACCTTCAGAATCTCCATGTCGTAGAGTATACCGTACTGGAGGTTCGCCACCGAGAAGCTCAGGTAGGCCCGGCGGTCGCCGTTCCCCTCGCCGTAGAACACGTTCTCCTCCACCACCTTCGCGTCGCTGCTGTTGCGTGGGGTGAACCGGGCAACCAGCCTCTGGTAGACGTTGTCGTCCTCGTAGGTGGTTAGCACCCGCTGGTTCTGGTAGAGCGCCACGTAGCCCGCGTTCGTCTGCACGCCGAAGGTGGACATGCTCGGAATGAAGTAGCGCTGCCGGTTTGCCGGATGGCTTGCCGACACGTTCACATCCTCGATGTAGTTCACGTCAGCGCCGGTCGTGAACGTTGCGCTCTTCGTCTGCACAATCGGCTTGGTCCTCCCCGCTGCGGTGTAGGTGGCGTCGCGCCACTCGCCGTTCAGGAACTCCTGTGCCTTCACCGTCACGTCGAACTTGTACTGCGAGTAGGGGTAGAGATAGTCCGCCGGGCGATAGGTGGCACGGTGGCGGTCGAAGTCCGGGATCATCATCCCGGTCATCGCCGTCGCCTCGCCGTTGCGGGCGAGCGCGCCCGATGCCTTCAGTCGATAGGAGAGAATCTTCTCCGGCTGGTTCAGGTCGGGCATCATGATCGTCTCGTTCAGCGGCAGCAGGAACGTCGTCTGCGGATTCACCCGCGTCGGGATGTTGTCCTCGCCGTTCGGGCGGATGTCGGTGATCAGCTCCATCTCGCTGAAGGCATCTCCCTTCACCGGACGGCACTTCTGCCCAAGCTCCACGAAGAAGTTCATGTCACCCTTGATGAGGCCGCCAAGGATGCTGTACTTCCCCGCCACGTACCCCTCCATCCAGATCGGGTTGGGTCCGCCCATCCGCATCAGCAGCGCCGCCTGAATCGCGAGGATGTCGAACTTTCGCTCACCACCGAAGATGTTGATCTTGATGCCGATTGCGGCCTTCAGCCACGCCCACATCTGCCCCTGCGCGTACCACCCGCCGTTGAAGCCAATGGGCGTGTTCGGGTCCTGGGCACAGTACAGGTCGCTGTACTTCTTCAGGTCGATGTCGAACCCGGCACCGCCCCCGAACTCGCCGTAGAAGCAGAGGAACGAGCCACCCACCGGACCAACCCCCACGCCCGCACCGAACATGAAGCCCGAGGCGCCGGTCTTGCGGATCATGCCGCTCGACGCGAGGCGCTCCTTGATCTTCGGCGAGCCGTTCAGGATGCTCATCACCTCGTCGGGCGGATCGGGCATCGAGGGGAGCGAGTCGCCCGCCATCAGGTAGGCGTTGATGTTCAGCTTCAGAATCTCGAGGTTCACCTCCAGCTTTGCCCGCCGCGCCGGTTCGCCGATCTTCACCTGCCACCACTTCGGCTCGAAGTGGATCACGGTGTTGGCCTCGCCGGTGAGCACCTTGAACTTCATCTTCACGTCGAACACGGCGTGGAAGATCTTGTTCACGTTGTCGTAGAGGATGGAGGCACCGGCGTAGAGCGAGGGGTCCTTGCGCTCCACGATGTCGCAGGCGAAGTAGAGCGAACCGTCGAAGCGGATGCGTTCGAGTCCGCCCGAACTGGTGAAGCTTATCGAGAGCTGCACGTCGCCGTTTGCCGCCTTCGGCTCCGGCACCGTGCCGATGGTCACCGATGCCTTGAAGCCGAACCACGTCTCCTCGTTCGGCACGTACTCCTCGCCGGAGAGCGTTGCCCCCACCTTGTTCGCCACCTTCGTGGCCTCGGTCTTCGAGGCGTCGGCGTTCTCCGGCTGCTGGAGGAGCAGCTTCGGGTCGAGCTGGTTCTTCGGCGCCATGTGATACCACGCACCGCCACCGAAGCCGTAGATGCCCACCGCCGGACCGATCACGAAGCCGGGGTTGAACCGCGCCATGGCATCGACGTACCAGTAGCGGAAGTTCTCGCCGGGGTTCTTCGTGCTCGCCTTCGAGCCGAACTGCGCGGTGACGCCCACCGACACCGACTTCAGGAACTTTGCGTTCACCACGCCGCGGAAGCCGTCGCCGAAGGTCGGGTCCTTCTTGTAGAAGTCGATCTGTCCGTGAATCTCCACCGCCCCCAGGTCCGCATCCACTTTGATCTTGGTCAGTTCGATATCCACGAACTCCAGCTTCTGCCCCCACTCCTCCGCCTTCAGGTTGAGCCGTGCACGGAGCTTCAGCCCGGCAGCGCCGGCAATCGAGGTCTGCTCGCCGGCGAGCGCCAGCTTGATGTCGAACTTCAGCGCAACGGTGTCGCCCATCATCTCCGGCTCCACGTTCTCCACCGAGAGCGGGAAGCCGCCCATCGACTTCGCGGGGCTGGTGAAGCTCCACTTCTTGCACGAGATGCGCTTCTCATCCTTCGGCGGGTTGGACTGCGCCACGAACTGCTCGAAGCGGAGTTCCGGCAGCTTCAGCTTGCTGGAGCTGTCGTTGATCGAGAGCGCCCCGGTCAGCTCGGCGCGGGCATTGAACTTCCCGCCACCGGCCACCGTGCCAACAGTGATGTTCGAGGACTTGTCGAGTTTGAGCTTGGCCTTCCAGAAACTCGCGGTGTAGTCTTTCCCCTCCTCCGGCTTGATCTGGAACTGCCACTGTAGCTGCTTCTGCTTGGTCTGCGCGTTCGTCCCCTGCTGGATCAGGCACTGGTAGGCGAGGGGATCATCGGACACCGGCATCTTCAGGCGACCGTTCATGTAGCCCTTCCTGAAGGAGCTTGAGACAAGCTCCACGCCGATCCTGTCAATCGAGAAGCCCCAGCCCGCAAGGATGCCCTTGCTCACGATGTTCTCCACCGCGAAGTTGGCGGTGAGGCCGGTGTTGTCGATCAGCATGTTGTTCACCGAGAAGGTGAGGTTCTTGCCGTTCTCGTCGCTTGCGTCCATCGAGGCGGGAAGGCTGATGGCGGCACGGCCGATGTAGAAGCCACGCCACGTGTTGTCGGTGGCCTTCGCGTAGCCGACCGGGAACACGATGCCGTCGGGGTTTGCCACGTCGCTGTGGTCGTAGGCAACCTCCTTCACCTCCATTCCGAAGCCATCCTCCCCGGCGATGAAGCAGGGGCTGAGTTCCGCCTTGGCAATCCAGTTGCTCCAGTTCTTGATCTGCGCAACGAACGTGGCCTTCGCCCTGTGCGTGCTGTCGGGGTCGGCCTTGCCGTCGGCGAGGCGCGGCACCAGCCAGTCGCGCGGGAAGAGCGTTGCGGCCTCCAGGCGCATGCCGTCGAACTTGCCGCACTTCAGGCGCACGTAGGTGCCGCGGTTGTCGTTGTCGAGTTCGTCGTCCTTTGGCGCCACCACCTTGAACTGCATCCCGCCCGGCAGGTTCAGCGTGAGGTCGCCGGCAACGTAGAGCTTCATCGAGCCGGTGCTGGGTCCGAGCTTGTTCGGCGACATCGGGATGTCGCGCGCGCCGAAGTTGATGAACGCCGTGGACTGTCCGCTTTCGAGGTCGGGGGTTTCGATGCGGAGCGCCACATCGAGCTGCGCGTGCTTCGGCTCGAAGGTCATCCCCACGATGCCAACGGTGTAGGTCTTCCCCTCCACCACCGCGTCGAGACCGAGCGGCAGGCCCACCGGCTTCGAGCTGACGAGCGACGTTGCCTGCCGCTTGACATCCGAGAGGAGCCTGCCGAGCGCCGCGCCCTTCGAGTCGCTGATGTCGAGCTTCCTGCCGGAGGCTCCGTTGTGGAGTCCCGCAATCACGCCGCCATCCTCCTCGATCACCGCCGTCACCTGCCCGTCGTACATCGCCAGGTTGCGGTTCACCTTCACGTTCCTGAACTCCACCTTGATCGGCGCCTTGATCGTCGCCACCTTGATCGCTCCCTTTCCGGTGAGGCCCGACCCCGTGCCGCTCGACTCGGTGACGTTCATCCTGAACAGACCGACCTGAATGACCTTTCCAACGAATCCGCCTGCCGGAGTTGGCGTCTTGTCGGTGATGTCGGGCGCCTCGGTGGGCGGGCCATCGCCGCACTCGTTGGTGCCGCCGCCACGGTAGCTGAAGCTGCTGGGCGCCATCGTCAGCACCGAGTCGCCGCAGGTCATCGTCGTGTCCTGCATCAGCGTGCGGCCGTTGGCGTTCAGGGAGAAGACCCACACGTAGGTGGCGCCCAGCTCCGGCCTGAAGCTCTTGCTGCCGGTGCCGGAGTTGACAAACGTGAGGTTCAGTCCCGTCATCTGCGCGGTGTTGCGCGCCACGTAGATCTTCTTCTCGTCGTTGCCGGTGAAGGACTCGTCGAACACCGGCCTGGTGCGCATCGCGCTATCCACCGAGACGCCGTCGAACTGCTTCCAGATCTTCAGTCGCCCGCCGGTGATCCCCTCCTTCCGAATGCCGTCCTTCACCGTCACCGAGAAGCTGGGGTCGTCCTCCTGCTCGTAGTTGGAGCCGTCCTCTGGGTAGGCACCCTCAACCTTCACACACGCACCGCCCCCGTAGACGAATGCTGTTGGGGTGGAGGCAACCGTGTACTCGCCGGCAGCACACTTTGCACTGTCGAAGATGGTTTCGCCATCCACCGTGAGCACCGCACGCCACGCGTAGCGGGAGCCGGGAACAAGTGTCTCCCCCTGCAAGGCAAGCTCGTCGAGCAGACGCCGGGAACTCATCCGAAGCGTTGTGAACTGCGCGGTGCTCTGCTCGTCCCCCGGTGCCAGCGGAATCACGTGCAGCTTGCGGCCACCCGAACGGAAGTCGATCTCCTCGGGCTTCTCACCGTAGCGCAGCTCGGCAAACTCGAAATGGCGCCCCTTCACACCGCGCGCCATGAACCTCCGGCTGGCCTTCGACTCCAGAGAATCCCCCACCATCGAGAGGTTGCCGCCGTTGAGCGGGCTGATGTTGGTGAGCGCCATGCAGCCACTGTAGGTGAAGAGGCCCGTGTCGCTCTGCACGAGAAAGATGCCGTCGCCGCAGCTCGCGCCGCCGCTGAAGATCGCTGCTCCCTCCACCGCCATGTTCAGACGCCAGGCGTAACGGGCACCAACCTTCAGGGAGTCACCAACGAGCGCAAGCTCACCGAGCATCTTCGAAATTCGGAGACCGATGAGGTTCACCACACGGGCGCTGTCGCCGCCCGGCTGCGGAATCACGTATCGCTTGCGACCATCGCGCCAGTTGACGGTTGCCGGGTTTTCGCCGGCGGCAATCTCCACCAGCTCGAACGTGCGCGACTGCACGCCGTTGATCAGGAAGGGACGGCTCGGCTCGACGAGCAGGTCGCCCGTGACCATGTCGATTCCGGCACCGCTCTTCGGCGAACGCACCGTGAGCTTCAGGCAGCCACCGTAGGTGAAGAGTCCGGTGTCGGAGGCAACGGTGAAGGTGCCGACCCCACAGCCGAGGTTCTCGCCGAAGATTCGGTCGCCCTGCACCTCCATGAACGCACGCCACGCGTAGCGCGCACCAACCGTCAGGGTATCGCCCTGCATCGAAAGCTCGCGCTGCATCTTGGTAAAGGCCAGCGCGAGAACGTTCACCTCACGCGCCGTGTCCCCCCCCGGCTGCGATACCACGAACCGCCTGCGACCATCGCGCCAGTCGATTCCGGCCGTCGTCTTCTCGCCCGGCTTCAGTTCGACGATTTCGAAGACGCGGCTCTTCACCGCATTCACCATGAACGGCCGGCTTGCAGATGCCTGGAGGTCGCCCGCGGCAATGTCCTGCTCCTCGCCGTTCTTCGGTGTCCTCACCGTCAGGCGCAGACAGCCTGCGTAGACGAAGGTGCTCACGTTGCTCGTCACGGTGCGCGGTCCGCTGCCGCAACTGCGTCCATCGGGGAGCGCACCGTCGCCGGTGAAGTTGATCGAGGCGCGGAACGCGTAGCGGCGGCCGGGCTTGAGCGCCGTGCCCTGCATCGAAAGCTCACGCTGCAACCGATTGACGGTGATGGCGTGGCCCGGCACCGGGTCCAGGTTCAGGAACGACGTGGTGCCGAACGGAACCGTCAACACCTCGCGTCCATCGCTGAAGAGTCCCGGACCCTCCTTCTCCCCACTCTCCAGCTCGATGAACTCCCACACCGCCCCCCGCATCTTCTCCAGCGTCAGCCCCTGCGAGAGTTCTGTGCGCAGCCCGCTGCTGTCCTCAACGGTTGCTCCGTTCCCGGGAGCTGTCACCGTCAGGTTCGTGCAGCCGTTGTAGAGGAAGCTCCCAACGTTGCTCGTGATGGTGCGGGGGCCTGTGCCGCACGAGCTGCCATCGGCAAGAGCGTCGTCGCCGGTGAAGTTGATCGAGACGCGAAAGGCGTAGCGCCTGCCTGCATCGAGGCGGCCGCCGAGCATCGAAAGCTCCTTTTGCGCACGGCTCACGTAGATCGAGTGACCCTTCACCGGATCGTCGAGGAACGATGCGGGACCGAACGGAATCCTCATTACCTCGCGACCGTCGCCGAAGAGCGAGACCGAGGCTCTCTCTCCATCCTTCAGCTCGACGAACTCCCACACTGCCCCCTGCATCTTCGAGCGGTTCAGGCTGCCGGAGAGGCTTGTGGTCATCCCGCTGGTGTCGCCGACCGGAGCATCATTCAACGGCGCGTCGACTGTGAGCGCAAGGCAGCCGCTGTAGATGAAGCTGCCGGTGTTGCTCGTAATCGTCCGGTTGCCGGTGCCGCACGAAGTACCGTCTTCGAGCACCTTGTCGCCGGTGAACTCAAGCGCCATGCGCCACGCGTAGCGCCGCCCCTCGCTCAACTTGTCGCCGGTCAGTGCCAGATCCTTCTGCACCGATGACAGACTGTTGGTCATGTTGCTGAAGCTCGTCACGTCATCGACCTCGAACGCGTCCCGCCCAACGTTCAGTGCCATTACCTCGCGTCCATCGCTGAACACCGCCGCCGAGGACGTTTCGCCGTCGCGCAGCTCCACGAACTCGTAGCCCACCCTGTTGATGTTCGCGCTCTTCAGGCGCACCGAAAGCCGACCGTGCAAAACGCTCGTGTCGGAGACGGGAGCATCGTTGAGCGGGGTGACGAGGGAGAGACTGGCACAGCCGTTGTAGACGAAGCTGCCGGCGTTGCTGATGATCGACCGGACGCCGCTTCCGCACGAGGAGCCGTCAGCAAGTGCTCCCTCTCCGGTGAAGTCCAGCCCCATCCGCCACGCGTAGCGCTTCCCCTCGGCGAAGCGGTCGCCGGTGAGGGACATCTCCTTGAGCGCACGCGAGATCGACACGCCGATCCCGTTGAACGTGGCGCCCATGGACTCCTGCACGATTCCGTTCCCCAGGGTGAAGGCGATCACCGTGCGTCCATCGCTGAAGACCGCCGCCGAAGGACTCTCGCCGTCGCGCAGCTCCACGAACTGATAGTTGAGGCCGCGAACCTTCTCGGTCTTCATCGTCACCGAGAGCCTGGTCTTCAGAGCAGACGTGTCGCTTGCGGGAGCATCGTTTTGCGGCGCGATGATCCTGACGCTGGCGCAGCCGCTGTAGACGAAGCTTCCCACATCGCTCGTCGAAATCTTCTCCCCCACCCCGCACGAGCTTCCGTCGGGAAACAGGGCATCACCCTTGTAGTAGAGCTTGAAACGCCAGGCGTAGCGGCGCCCGTCGGCCAGCGGCGTCAGTCCCGTCTCGGCGAGCTTTGCGCTCAGCGCGCCCACCCGAAGGCTCTCTCCGCTGCTCGTCCCGGTCAGGTCCGAACGCTGGCCGAGCTTCAGGCGCATCACGCGGCTCTGCTCCTCGAAGAGCGCGTCGGTGGCGGTCTCGCCGCCACGCATCTCCACGATCTCGTAGTCACGGCGGCTCAGGTTCCGCTCCTGGAGCGGAGCGGGGGTGAACCTGACGACCGCAAAGGCGGAGTCGGAGACCGGGACATCGTTCTTCGGCTCCACTGCGGTGATCGTAATACATCCGCCGCCGTAGGTGAAGGCGGTGGGGGCGCTTATGGATGTTGCCGTGTCGAGCCGGTGGCAGTCCTCACCGTCGGCGAAGAGTCCCTTGCCGGTGTGGTAGAGGACGAAGCGCCAGGCGTAGCGGCGGCCCTGAACGAAACGCGGATCGCCGTTGGTCATCAGCCGGTCCTGCAACGCCCCCACCCCCATCCGCTCTCCCCCCGCCGCACCGCTGCGGTCATCGCGCGCGCCGAGCGTGAGCCGCCACACCACGCGCGAAGGATCGTCGAAGTTGACGGCGGCGGGCATCTCCCCCGCCTTCAACTCGGTGATCTCGTAGGTGCGGCCCGTCAGGTTTGCCTCGCGCAGATCGCGCGAGTACTCCACCTGGAACTTCGAGCTGTCGCCAGCCGAAGAGTTATTGGCAGGGCTCACATTGGTGATGGCGGCGCAGCCGGCCCGGCCGGTGATGTAGGTGAAGCTGCGCGTATCGCTCCAGAGCTTCTGGCCCCCCATGCCGCAGCTCCCCCCACCGACCAGAGCGTTCTCCCCGTCGAACTCAACGGCAACCCGCATCGCATAGCGCGCACCGGGTGTAAGAGAACCACCATTCAGCCTCAACTCCCTCTGCACGCGCCCCACCATCATCCTCTGCCCGCCGAACTCGCCATTCTTGCTGTTGGCGATCTCCGAACCGGGAAGCGAGAAGGTCATCACCGTGCGTCCGTCGGTGAAGACCGAGGAGGAAGCGGACTCGCCCCTCTTCAAGGCTGTCACCTGCCACATCTCGCTGCGCACCACCGCGCTCCGAAGGTTGCGGGTGAGGCGAAGCAGCAACGTGTCGTTGTCCTGTACCGACGCGTCGTTCACCGGGGAACGGAACGCGAGACTGGCGCAACTGTCGGCACCGTAGGTAAAGGTGCACACGGCGCTCTTGCCGTCGTTGCGGAAGCTCGTGCCCCCCGTGGGGTCCACCGCCTGCACACGCCACGCATAGCGCGAGCCGGGCTTCAGCTCCGGCTCCACCGCACCGTAGCGGTACATCGTGGTTGTCTGCCCGGCGCGCACCACAAGGCGCGGCGGCACGGCCGTGTTCAGGGCCTCCTCCGCGTTGCGCGAAGGCGGCATGATCTCAACGAGCGACAGCGTATAGGTTGTGGTGGGGGACGCGCCCGCCGGAGGGGTCCACTGGAAGAGAAGGTTCTGCGGCGCGGTGACCGTCACCTTCATGTCGCACGGCGGAGCAACGAGCTGCGGCGCCTCGATGGTGCGAACCGGAAAACCCGCACAGCTGGGGCGCGGACTCAGCTTCATCAGCGTTGCGTGGTCGAGCGCCTGCACACACAGGGTGTAGGTTCCCTCGGGGAGCTGTCCGCTCCGCGCAATCGAGGCCGCCTCCGGTCCGGTGATCCGCACGGCGTTCTGGGAGAAGACCTTGAGGTCGCTCCCGTTCAGCACGCGCGTCGTCCCCGCCGGCACGGTGATCGGAGAAACGGGGAAGTCCTCCTTCGTGACAATCGAGATCGCTCCCCCCATCTCCTCCAGTGTCCCGCTGAGGCGGACGTTGTAGGACCGCGCAGGGTCGGTGTTCGTGAGGGTAACGATGATTCGTTCGGGATGCCGCTCCCACTCGTTCGTCTTTGAGCTGAACGGAGGGGTCACCACGGTGGTCACCTGGATCGGCGTAGTCTGCGCCCCGGCACTGCCGGCAAGGAGTGCCAGCAGCAACGCCAGCACGGGGAGCAGGCGTGTCATGGGTCGAGGTGGATGCATGTCGGAGTACAGATAGAAGAGAGGCACGGCGCGGGCGCAGTTGGGCGCTCCGGCACTCTTTCAATGTATCCGACCGATGCCAGGATTTGCGGCAATCGATGCCAAGAGTGGGAGATGGTGATGTGGAAAGCAAGAATCAGGGGCAGAAGCCAGTGCTCATTTGAATATCCATCGATAGTCCCATCCTCCTCATCCACCTCGATATTCCCCATTTCTTTACGGAATTGCGCTCGTCGTTCTGCTATCGCGCTACAGCCCCGCTGTTATCGAGGGGCACTACATTGGGAGCACCTCTTCACAAACGCATCCGAACACCATGCGCGTACAGCACCTGCTTCCCACCCTTGTTCTGCTAGCCGCCTCCGCCGCCACAGCACAGATTCCACGAACGATCAGCTAAGGGGATGCTTGGCGACCTTACGGGGTCGCAGGTTCCGGATGGTACGTATACGATCACCGTTCAGCTTTACGACACTCCATCGGGAGCAAGCGCACTCTGGAGCGAGACTCACACCACATCAGTCAACAACGGCCTCTTTGCCATCACACTCGGATCGGTGACGCCGTTCGGCTCGCTCGCGTTCGACCGCCCCTTCTGGCTCGGCGTTTCGGTGAATGGTGGCACGGAACTCTCGCCGCGCACGGCGCTTACATCCTCCCCCTACGCACTCAGTGGGGGAAACGGCGGCGTAGCGAGTCTGAATGGCGGCACCGGCGAGCTGACGCTGGCAGGGGGCGGTGGAACAACGGTGAACCGTTCGGGCAACACCATCACCATCTCTTCCAGCGGAGGCGCTGGTGGAACGGGCATCCAGGGGGTGCAGAACACCGATGGGGCTCTCTCGATCACCAACACCAACGGTCCGGTGGCAACGATCAACGTGAACGGGATCAGCGGGAGCCAGATCGTCGACGGCTCGATCACCCAGAGCGATCTGGAGGCGGGGTTGATCCCAACCGGTCTGCCCCCGATTGGCAGCGCTGGCGGCGACCTCGATGGCACCTACCCGAATCCGACGGTGGACGCCCTGCTAGGTCGCCCTCTTGGTGGAGGTGCTCCCGCGAACGGCGACGTGCTGACCTGGAACGGAACCGCGTGGACACCGGCAGCAACGGCGGCGGGATTCACCCTCCCCTACAGCGCAACGGTGAACATCGGCACGGCCGCGTTCTACATCAACAATACCGGCACGGCCGGAGCGATTACCGTGCGCGCGAACAACAACACCATCGGTGTGATCCGAGCCGAGCAGGACAGTTCGGGAAATGCGATCTATGCGGTGAACAATGGCACGGGGAATGCGGTGTATGCAAGCACGAACAACGCATCGAGCATCGAGCCGGCGATCAGGGCACAGAGCAGCGGGTCGGCAGGGGCGGGCCTGTTCAGCATCAGCAACACCTCCAACAGTCGGGATGCGCTCTACGCCGTCACACGCGGCATCGGCGACGCAATCAGGGCCAGCAACGATGGCAGCCGTGGACGTGCGGGATACTTCCAGATCAGCGACAGCGCCAACGCCTCCTCCGCACTCCAGGTGCAGACCAGCGGCAATGGGAACGCGATCTACGCCTACGCAACGGGACGGGGTGAGGCAGTGGAAGCACAGCAGGCTGGGAGCGGACGCGCCGGATATTTCCGTATCACCAACGCTGCCAACTCGAGCGCTGCGGTTTCTGCATCCACGAGCGGCAGCGGACCAGCGGTGAGGGGCGTGTCAGCGAACGGACGGGCGGGCGAGTTCACCCGCAGCACTTCCGGCGGTGAGGCGCTCTACGCACAGCACACAGGCACATCGGGCAATGCGGCGGAGTTCAACATCAACAGCAGCAACGCCAGCTCGTGCCTGTACGCCACGCACAGCGGATCGGGGCCTGCCGTGTGGGGACTGAACAGCGGCACAGGGCGTGGAGGATTCTTCTCCATCACCGCCAGCACCAGCAGTGCCCCCGCGCTCTACGCAACAACGCTCGGCACGGGCCACGCCATCCACTCCGCGGGCACAGCCTACAAGACAGCCGGAGGAAACACCTGGGCCGTTCCCTCCGATGCCCGCCTGAAGAGCGATATCGCCCCCTTCCACGATGGACTCGACGTGCTCCTGAAGATCGAGCCGAAGCGCTACCGCTACAACGGCACCTTCGGCACGCGAACCGACAGGGAGGAGATTGGGGTGATGGCGCAGGAGATGGAGACGATTGCCCCCTACACCGTTGAGCCGCGCGTGATGGAGGTGAACCCGAACGACCCGAACAGCGAGCGCCGGGAGATTCTGACCTACAACAGCGGTGCGCTCACCTACGTGACGATCAACGCCGTGCGCGAACTGAACGGGAAGATCGAGCGCCTGGAGGCGGCAACGACAACGGGCGCAGATGCCGCAGCTATCGAGGAACTGCGCCGCCAGATCGGGCTGCGCGACTCGCGTATCGCCGAGCTTGAGCAGCGCCTTGCAGCTATCGAGGCGACGCTGCGTGGAGGAGGTGCAGCACAAACAGCAGGGAAGTAGGGCAAACCAACAGCGGCAACAGCAGACAACGCCCGGTACTTATCGGGCTGACTCAGGAACAGCAGAAAGAGGAGATAGGGAGGCTACAGGATCAAGAGAAACGAGAAGGGATGGCTCAACAGATCATGGATGTGAAAGGAGCAAAGAAAACTGCCCTCACCTCGTCTTTTGCCCTTGACTTCGGCAGGAACACGTTCTACGTTCGGTCGTCCTGTTTCTACGATCCAACTCTGATTCATTCTTCGAGGTAGCACTTCCATTCGTGATGCCTCACCAGAGCACAGGAGTTCCCGATGCCCTGCGGCTGCAACGACACCACCGGCACATCACCCGCCGAACCGATCCTCGACTGGAACGACTGGCAGAACACCCCGCCTCGCTCTCCCTTCACGCTCATTGCCGAGGCAACGCTCGATGGTGCCGATGGCGTCTTCGCTCGTGTGCTGCCAACGGGTGATCCCTGGGGAGCAAACACCATGGTCTTCAGCGCCGAGGCCGTCTGCGCTGCGATGCAGGACGATAACCACCAGATGACCGCTGACGCCGAGCAGTGGAACTTCCGACACCAGACCATCAACCTCGCAACTCTCGCTCCGCCGCCGCCACCTCCGCCACCGCCGGTGCCACCTGTCCCCCCGGTGCCACCCATTCCACCGATCCCTCCGGTGCCACCGCTGTCTCCGGTTGCACCACCCTTGCAACAGGTGGCCTTCCTCCGCGGCGGTCACCAGTGGCGCATGTACATCCCCATCGACTTCGGCACCGATCCCCTTACCGATCTGACCCTGACCTTCCGGGACAACTACGCCACACGCGGCGATGCACAGGGAACCATTCCCCTCATCAGCCTGCCCGGTGGACCCTACACCGGACTCCACTTCCTCGGCGTGACGCTGCACTACCGACTCGGCAGAACCCTGATGGCGCTCGTCGGGCAGGATGCGACCCTGCCGCTGCGCAGAATGTTCACCATGGAGTGGATCGTGGTGCCCTAGGGCAGATTGTTCTCTCTTGATATGACTGATGATCCCTTGTCATCAGCATCGATATTCCTCTCCCATCCGAAGCGTTGTGCTGGATTGCTACCACTACGCTTCACCACACATCACAGGAGTCTCCCATGGCGTGCAACGACGGCAACGGTATGATGAACGGTGGACCCGTCACCGACTGGACCGACTGGCAGAACGCCCCACCACGCTCTCCCTTCAAGCTGATTGCCAATGTCTCGCTGGGTCCGACGCAGGGCGTGTTTGATCGGGTGGCGGTCAGTTCCGCTGGCTGGATTGCCAACACGATGGAGTATGATGGTGAAGCGCTGTGCTGGGCATTGCAGGACGACAACCACCACATGACTGCCGATGCAGCGCAGTGGAACTTCCGGCACAAGACGGTGAACCTTGCGGCGTCGACCCCCTTGTCGTTGCAGCAGGCGGTGTTCCTGCGCGCCGGGACGCAGTGGCGGATGGATATTCCGATTGATTTGGGGGTGACGCCGCTGAGTGATCTGAGCCTGACGTTTCGGGACAACTACGCGACGCGTGGTGATGCGCAGGGGACGATCCCGGTGATCTCGTTTGCGGGGAGTCCGGGTGTTGGGTTGCAGATGCTGGGGGTGACGTTGAACTACACTCCGGGTCGGGTGTTCATGGCGTTGGTGGGGGAGGACGCGGGTGGGAATCGGATGATGTTTCCGATGGAATGGATCATTGTACCCTAGGAGATCACGACCATGGCGATCATCGAGAATGACCTTTGGTTCGACGAACAAGGGCGTTTCAGGCAAGGGGGGAACTCCATGCTCGGCCCGGCCGAGGTTGATACCTCCGGGATGCCTCATTTTGCTATGAGTGCGGCTGTGCCCAGTAGTGCAGGTGGCCGCGATGGGGATGGTCCAGAAGAAGGAAATCGAGACGATCCAGAGACCGGGGGCACCTTAGGTGGTCAGAATCCAGGATCGTCTTCAGGTGGTGGTGGTGGATGGATTCTGCCGACCAACGATGGACCAGAAGGCAACGCAGGTCGTGGTCGTGACAGTGGAGTTGGAGGTGGTTCTGCTGGAGGAGGAGGTGGTTCTGCCGGAGGAGGTCCAGCACAGCGACCTGATGTGCGGGCACCGGACTATCCTACTACACCTCCAATAATTACTATTGATCCTGGGGACCTTCCTTTAGAAGAAGCTGATTTTTCTGCATGGGATCTAGAGTGTTTAAGAGGTGCGTATGACCGAATGAATGCACTTTTCATGGGCAACAAATCCGATGAAGATCCAGAACGTAAAAGCATTTTCAGCAGAAAGAATTTCGAGGAATGGTTACTCTCGCCCTTCGCTCATATGATCTCAGGATTACAAAAATCAGGATACATTGACTTCGGACGTCTTGATTATTTTAATGAAAGAATGTGGGACAACAACGATCCTCAAAGTATAGAGGATGCGTATGCTAATTCTCCTTTATATAGAAGAATTATAGATGGAATAAACTTTTGGGGGCAGTGGATTAAGGGGCACCCCACACCGGTTGGAAAACCAATGCTTGATGAAAAAGATCTCAAAAAAATGTATGATGCCTTTTTGTCAAAGGATGAGAGGTATCAACGTCGTGGCTCAGACAATTCAAGATGGTGGTGGAGTTGGGGACATTGGACTACAACAAATCGTGGCCCTGGAATTGAACGGAGCAGTGAAATTTCACCACCTCCTACTATTCCTGGTTGGCAGGAGTGGTTCAATAATTTTACACGAGACAGTGGGTGGGGGGAACTCTTATGGCTTCTCTACGAATACCATATATGTGTTAGAAAGAAGAAGAAAGAGCGCGAAAAAGTGCGAAAAGAGTTGGAGGGTCGAGGATTTGGAGTGGGATTAATAGAAGGTGACGGGTGGGCTTTCGGCGGCTTTGCTAATTAAGTTATCAATCTCCATGAGCAGCGCCTCACGATTGTTGCTTGTAAATTGACGCGAAAGTCTGTTACAGCAACTGTATCAGTCAAAACTGTTATGAAAACCGCTGTTGTCTGCATTGCTATTGTGCTGTGTGTTTCCTGCGTTCAGGCTCAGGGACTCAACCTTGACGGCCTGTACCTTGGTATGGCCAGCAAACAACTCTGGCAAAAGGTTGCAGACGGATCTTGGAGTCGCCAGGCTGAAGATCTGCCTCCTGTTCCCAACGTTAAGAGAGAAGGATATATGTTAACGTATTCAGGAACCACACTTCCTTCATTACGCGCTGCCTTTGTCACTGTTGATTCTGATACAGTGCAGATGATTGAGCTACTTGTCGAGTCTCCACCTCACAGCATTCTCACGGAGGCCGAAGAATGGCAGCAGACTATTGACTCAACAAAGTCTCTGGCCTATGCAATACGACGAATGTATCCACAAATAACAGGTTCTGCGGCAATTGACGAAATTAGCCTTGAAACAATGCTGAGCAGTGAGAGTCGGTGTAATGTCGCTGCAGTATGGTGGTTGGATCACCAGAAAATCGAGGTGTGCACGTGTGGGTGGATAGGTGAAACACGCCGTGGATCATTCCTCAGGGGTTCTGGTAGAATTATTGTGACAGCTGAACCGCCTCCGCAGAGAGAGTGAACAAATACTAGAGCGTGTTGACATTATCGGAGGAGAATGGCAGCAGCGGCCAAATGGCAGAAGGCGAGGAAGGAGTCCGCTGTCTTATCGTAGCGCGTGGCAACGCGTCGATAATGCTTCAAGAGTGAGAAGAA
>Ga0206107_1000042_pt1 | contig 147780 bp, 135 predicted proteins | sample 2B0metagenome_FD_148652 | JGI IMG/M metagenome (GOLD analysis project Ga0206107, IMG submission 148652) | Enriched microbial communities from leaf-cutter ant dump, University of Wisconsin, Madison, United States - 2B0 | ecosystem: Environmental > Terrestrial > Nest > Insects nest > Nest dump... | reverse complement strand
ATCAAGCTTTTTACCAACGAAATTCGGCCCTTCCAGTTTCTGGTATTTGGTTTCTATTTTTTCAGGCTCGCCGGGGGTTTCCTCTTTTTGTTCCTTTTGTGCTTCTTGTCCGGCCTTCTTAGCGGGCTCTTTTTTCGGAGGTGCAGGCTGTTTTGCAGGTTCCGGCTTTTCTGGTTCTTCAGCAGCTTTTGTTGAAACAGGCTGAGCCATTTCTTCTTTTACCGGAGCAGACTCCTCTTTCTGTTCCGGTTCTTTTTTCTCTTCTTTCTGTTTTGTCGGAGCCAATTTATCCAAATCTATTTTCCCAACGGTTTTCGGCCCTTCCAGCTCCACTTTCGGTGCTGCAATTTTTTCAGGCTGAACCGATGTTGGTCCCGGTTCTTCTTTTTTAACCGGTTCCGGTTTTCTTTCGGGGATCTTGTTGATGACCACTTCTTCCGAAGCCGCTTTCTGCTTGGCATCAGACTGGAATTCTTTTATCAAAACCGAATAAGTTTCCTGATCGATTTTCGTATTGGGTGTACGCTCAACCTGGACTCCTTTCTCATTCAGAAAGTCCACCGCACGATCTATTGAGATGTTTAATTCTTTCAGTACTTTATTTAATCTTATCGTTTCCGACATATATTGATTTGGATTTTCGGTTTGCAAATGTACTAATTCTAAAATTAGTACGGGTTTATTTGTTTAGTCTTCGAGTTCCTCGCGCAGGATCCTGATAACGTCACGAATGGTTTCTTCTTCCAGGTCGGTCCTTGAGATCAGGTCGTTCACATCCTGTTCCAATACACTTCTGGCGGTATCAAGCCCAATGTTCCTGAAGGCGTCGATTACCCATGCGTCTATTTCATCGCTGAATTCGGTCAGCTCCACATCTTCATCCTGCGGAATATCGCGGAACACATCTATTTCCATTCCCAGCAGTTTTCCCGCCAGGCGAACATTGTGTCCTCCTTTCCCGATGGCTTTCGACACTTCCTCTGGTTTCACATACACGGTGATTTTTTCATCGGCTTCATCTATTTCCATCCGGGAAATCCGGGCTGGGCTCAATGCTCTCGCCACATATAATTGTAAATTATTTGTGTAATTGATGACGTCAATGTTTTCATTTCTCAATTCACGCACAATGGAATGGATGCGCGAACCTTTCATTCCCACACAGGCTCCGACCGGGTCGATCCTGTCATCATAAGATTCTACCGCGACTTTTGCTTTTTCGCCCGGAATCCTTACAGCACCTTTGATGGTAATGATCCCATCAAAGATTTCAGGGATCTCCTGTTCAAATAACTTCTCCAGGAATTTAGGCGATGTCCTCGACAAGATAATCTGCGGCTTGATTCCTTTCAGCCTTACTTCCTCCACAACCGCTCTCACCGATTCCCCTTTCCTGAAATAATCAGACGGAATCTGGTTTTCTTTCGGCAGGATCATTTCATTTTGTTCGTCATCCATCACAATGATGTGTTTTTGACGGATGTGATGAACTTCACCCGAAACGATTTCGCCTTCCATATCTTTGAACCTTTCGTAAAGATTGGCGTTGTCGTGTTCCATCACTTTTGCAACCAGGTTCTGGCGCAGGGCCAAAATCGCCCTTCTCCCCAGGTCTTTCAAAGCAATCGGTTCTGAAACTTCTTCACCGACTTCAAAGTCGGGCTCAATTTTTCTGGCTTCCGAAAGTTCAATTTCCGCGCTGTCGTCTTCGGCCATTCCGTCTTCTACCACAATGCGGTTGTGCCAGATCTCCAGGTCGCCTTTGTCGGGATTCACGATGATGTCGAAATTATCGTCCGAACCGTATTTTTTTCTCAATACGCTTTGAAGCGATTCTTCCAGAATGGCCATCAGGGTAATCCGGTCTATGTTTTTTTCGTCTTTGAAATCACCAAATGATTCAATCAGTGCAATATTGTCCATTTTGATATTGTTTTAAAAAGTGATTTTTACAATTGCTTTTTTTATGTCTGAATAATTAATTCTTTCTTCTTTTTCGACGGTATGTTTTCCTTTGCCAACCGGTTTTGGTTCACGCGCCATCCATTTAAGTAAAATGCTTTCTTCATCCGCCGAAGCCAGTTCGCCCTCCAAATCTTTTCCATCACCGGTTTTGGTGATTTTCAAAATCCTGCCGATGTTCTTCTTGTATTGGCGCGGCAAAACCAAAGGATTCCCAACGCCTGCCGATGAAACATTTAAGGAAAAATCCGCTTCTTCCCGGTCTAAATTATGTTCCACGTGGCGGCTGATGCGAACGATTTCATCAATGGAAAGGCCTTCGTCGCCGTCCACCAGAATTTCAATGGAATTATCGGGCGAAATGCACCAGTCCACCAAAAAAAGGGATGGGTTTTCCGCAACCGCTTCGTCAATCAACCGTTTTACTAATTCCTGATTCATATTGAACAAAAAAGAGAGCTAACGGCCCTCTTTCATAGATTTTCTCCTTAAATTCGGTGCAAATATATAACAATTATTTGAATTAATGATTTTTACATCAAAATATCAAACTGAAATCGGCTGGCTGGAGTTCAGGGGAACCGAAAATGAAATTCATTCTGTTCTTTTCTTTGATGAAGAACCGGTGGTTACAGAATTCCAACCCGAAATTTCCCAGAAATTAATCCAACAATTTGATGATTATTTCAAAAACGGGAAATGGACTTTTAACGTAAAATTAAACCCGGAAGGAACCGGTTTTCAAAAGCGGGTTTGGGAAGAACTTCAAAAAATCCCGTTCGGGAAAACGATCTCTTACCTGAAGCTGGCGCAGAATTTAGGCGACGAAAAAACCATCCGCGCAGCGGCAAGCGCCAATGGTAAAAACCCGATTTCGATTATCATTCCCTGTCATCGGGTAATTGGAAAAGATGGAAGTTTAACGGGTTACGGGGGTGGATTGCACAGGAAAAAATACCTGCTGGAACTGGAAAAAGGAATCAAATCAATGGAATTGTTTTAAGGTTACGTAAATCGTATTTTTCACTAACCATTAAGAAATTAAGTTCATTAAGGATTTTCACAGTCTTCTTAATTTTCCTTAACTCCTGAATGTTTAAAAAAGAGCTATGCAAAAAGAAATACGGCAAACCGCGCCAACGGCCCCGAATAGCATCAGCATTCCAAAAATGATTTTGACAATCATGCCCTCCATTATGTAAAAGTAATTTCTTTTTCAGGGATTTTAGGTATAGTCCTGTCCTTTGGCTTAAATTTGTAAAAAATAAAATCCGTGTTCGAATCCACTCCAAAAATATACCACAACCAATTCCTGGCAAATCTGGCCAAAGCCGTGAGAAGCCAAATAAAAGAAATGTTCGGGAGTACGATCAACAAAGCTTTCCTGCCTTTTATAGAAATCTTTTTCTGGATCCTGGCTTTGTTGCTGATCGATTTTATTCTTCAAAAAATATTCGGATGGATATTCAGGTTAACGGCAAAACATTCCAAAATCAACTGGATCAAAAAATTCTATGTCCACAAAGTATTTCGCACGATTTTCCATTTCATTACCATTAATTTGCTGATTTCCATCAATCCCTATGTTTTCCAGAAGTATGACGGAATCGACAAATTCGCCGACAAATTCATCGGCCTGGTAGTGATCATCGTCATCATCCGGCTTGTGTTCCGTTTTGTGGACGCGATTATCGACATTAACGATGAAAAGGAAAGCCACACAACCGTCGGTATTCGGGCATTCGGGCAGATGATTAAGATTTTTGTCGCTTTCTTTGGAGCGCTTACTTTTATCGCCACGCTGATTGATTCCGACATTAAAAGTATCCTCACCGTACTGGGAGCGCTGACCGCTGTTGTTTTATTGATCTTCAGGGATTCGATCCTGGGATTTGTTTCGGGATTACAGATCGCTTCGTCGAAAAGCATCAAAGTCGGCGACTGGATTTCTGTTTCCAAATATGACGTCCAGGGAATTGTAAAGGAAATCAACCTCGCGGTAACCAAAATTGAAAATTTCGATAAATCGCTTTCGACCGTTCCGACTTACGACCTGATCGCTTCTGAAGTCACCAATAATTCCTGGATGACCGCGACAAACACAAGGAGGATCAAACGCCCGATTATGTTCAATGTGAATTCTTTTTCGTTTTGCGACGAAGAAATGCTGAACCGGTTCAGTAAAATTGATTTAATCAGTTCATACATAGAAAATAAAAAAGAAGAAATCAGTAAGAGCAATAAAAATATACCCAACAGGGATTTTGTTATCAACGGGCGCCAGCTGACAAACATCGGTATTTACCGTAAATATGCGGAAATTTACCTGAACAGCCGCGCCGATATTTCAAAGTCCGACAAAATCGTGGTAAGGCAACGCGAACAGGAACCACAGGGAATGCCGCTGGAAATTTACTGTTTTACCACAACTTCCGATTTTGTGGAATTTGAGCAGATTCAGTCCGATATTTTTGACCATCTGCTGAGCGCCGCCAAAATCTTCGGCCTGGAAATTTCCCAGCCTTTTATAATTCAACAGAACAATGACTAAACTAAGTGTAAACATCAATAAAATCGCTACGCTGCGCAATGCGCGCGGCGGAAATACGCCGAATGTGGTGGAAGCCGCCATCAAAGCCGAAGAATTCGGCGCGCAGGGAATTACGGTTCATCCGCGACCGGACGAAAGGCACATCCGCTACCGGGATGTGTACGATTTGAAAAAAGTCGTCAAAACCGAATTCAACATAGAAGGAAAACCGGTGGACAGCTTTGTGAAGCTCGTATTGGACGTAAAACCGGAACAGGTTACACTGGTTCCCGACGCCGATAACGCGATCACTTCCAATGCCGGATGGGATACGGTCAAACACCAATCTTATTTAACCGAAATCATTTCCGAGTTCAAACGAAACGGCATCCAGACTTCGATTTTTCTTGATCCGAACCCGGAAATGGTGGAAGCCGCCGCCGCGACAGGAGCAGACAGAATCGAATTGTACACGGAAAGTTTTGCGGTGGAATTCGCCAAAGGGAATTCAGACGGAATCCGGCCTTACCGGGAAACGGCTGACGAAGCCATCAAAAATGGTTTGGCAATTAATGCCGGACACGACCTGAGTTTGGATAACCTGCAATATTTCATCGGGCAAATCCCTGAAACCTCGGAAGTTTCCATAGGCCACGCTTTGATCTCGGAATCCATTTATATGGGATTTGAAAATACGATCCAGGCATATCTGAAAAGGATTGAACTGGCGAATAGGAATGGTGGTTAATCTTTTGTAAAACTACATGATACAATTTCCCGAAAACGAGACACAGCGCGGGAACGGGTTTTGTTTTTAAGACGGATTAAATATTTTTAAATGATAATTGGTATTGCGTATATTTGGAAGTTGTATGTAATCGTTCAAATAAAACGTCTAACACAATGGGTTGACTTAAACAAAAAACAAAAGAATATTTTCAGGATTTAGTATATCCGTTTATCTTAATTGTTCTATTAGGAATTCTATTTTCAATCATTATTTACTTCATAACAAATACTATGATTGATTATGATGTGCTTATTGAACCCGACAAAGAAAAAAAATTAGATGCACTAATTAAAATAATTGGAATTTCAATTTCAATTACGGGCTTTTTGTCCATAATTGTAACAATTATTCAAACTAAAAAAAGCGTACAACGAGATATTCAGCAAACAACTCTACATTTGTTCAAGGAGTTTAATAATGACTTATTTAGAGATAAGAGAAGCAGAGGATGGGAAGTTATGGATAAATGGTACTCAGAAGAAAGTTACAAACAACGCTTTTTGGAATATAACTTAGGAGAAACTATTACTTCCAAAGATGAAGAATTAGGAAAAGATATAAGAGCAATTTATACAATTTTAGAATTTTATTTAGTTGTTAGTGTAAATGGGACTAACAAAGATTTACTAAAGGCAGTAAGATACTTTTACTACGGATGGTGGAGGCATTTTCTTTATGATATTGGAGCAGAATTAGAGAAACTAAGAAAAGTAGATAACGAATTGCTACGAAGTGAAAGCGATTATCTGAAAAGCATTTCATATATTGAGCATCTGAATAAGCTGGATAAACTATGTGGACTTGAAAATATTCCAACTGCAACAAAGCTTCATTTAAACGGAATATAACTACGACTACATACAACATGAACTGTGTAAAAAACCAAAAATTTTATACAAAACTTTTCCCATGATCATCTTGATAAGGAATACCATTTTTACACATACACTTGCTTTAAAAGTTTATTACAAACAGCAATAACCGCCACTTTCTTCTGCTGGCGCGCGCGATTGCATCGCGTTCCAATAAAAAAGCCACACGATACAATTTCCGAAAATGGGACAAGCAGCGTGGGGGCGGTGAGATGAAAAAATCACTTGTAAATGCTTAAAAACGAATAAATAACTGATTGTTTTGTATTTAATATGGATTAAATCTTTTTCAATGATAATGGGTATTGCGTATATTTGGGTGTTGGTGGCAAGCGTAACAGACCAACACAGCAAAGACAACTTGACAAATAAATGAGTACGATTTTACAACAACAAATAGAAAAGATTACGCCACTTTCAGACAAAGAATTTGAATATGTGTTGTCGCATTTTACTGAAAAGACATTCAAAAAACATCAGTTTTTAGTACAGGGTGGACAGTCCGTCAAATTTGATTATTTTATTTTAAACGGCTGCCTGAAATCTTATCATACAGACAATGACGGTAAAATTCATATCATACAATTTGGTATGCAGGATTGGTGGATAACAGACTATGAGGCTTACTATAATCAAACTATTGCTACGATTGACATTGATTGTATTGAAGACACCGAAGTGCTTTGTCTGTCTTACGAAAACAGGGAAAAACTATGTGCGGAACTACATAAAATTGAGCATTTTTTCAGAAAGAAAACCAATACACGGAACGTTGCTTTACAGCAACGCATTCTTTCGCTAATGAGTAATAATGCAAAAGAACGTTACGACAGGCTGTTAGAACAATATCCACAACTTTTTCAAAAAGTACCCAAACATTTAATAGCTTCCTATTTGGGCGTTACAAGGGAAACACTTAGCCGTTTCAATTCCACAACTAAATTGTGATATACCGCACATTAAAGTTGTGAGGTATGTCCTTTTCAATCAATCGCAAGCTATGGAATTTTGTGCCATAAATTTTAAATAAAAAAGCAATGGCAAAATTTCAAATTCAAAATGCAAGCAGTACCGTAAATTGGACAGGTAAAAAAGTGTTAGGCTTGCACACAGGAAACATAAATGTAGAAAGCGGTTTTCTTGAACTTACTGACGGCTTGATTACAAACGGTGAAATTCAAATTGATATGACTTCAATTGTAATTACCGACATTGAGGACACAAAAACACACGATGATTTTTTTACTCATCTGAAAAATGACGACTTCTTTTCAGTAGATAAATTCAAAAGCGCAAAATTGGAAATTACAAGTTCTGCAAAAAAAGAAAATAGCAATTTTACAATAAGCGGAAATCTTACCATAAAAGACATTACGCACCCTATCAGCTTCAATGCAAAAGTTGAAGTATTTACCGACTACTTACATTCAATGGGCGAAATTATCATTGACAGAACAATGTACAATATCCGCTATGGTTCAGGTAAGTTTATTGACAATCTTGGCAATAAACTTATTTATGACGACTTCGTTCTTCAATTCAAGCTAATAGGTCAGGCAATTTAAAATGAGAATTATAATGTGGAATAAAACAAAATTTACAAAACTATCGGGTATAGATTATCCGATAGTTCAAGGACCTTTTGGCGGCGGTTTGTCATCGGTTAGTCTTACAAGTACCGTTTCAAATGCAGGAGCATTGGGCTCTTTTGGCGGGCAACCTTTTTCTGCACAGGAAATTATTGATACTTGCAACGAAATAAGGAAACACACAAACAAGCCGTTCAATATCAACTTATGGGTTAATGACCGTGATAGTCGTTTAGCTACTTTTGACGATGATGACTATACAAAACTTACAGAATTGTTTAAGCCTTACTTTAACGAACTTGGTTTGCCAATACCCAAAAAACCAACTAATTTGGGAGCAAAATTTGAAGAACAAGTAGAGGCAATTTTTGAAACAAAACCAGCCGTATTCAGTTTTGTTTACGGTATTCCGCCACAAAACATTTTAGAAAAATGCAAACAGCTTGGAATAAAAACCGTTGGTGCGGCTACTACGGTAGAAGAAGCGATTGCTTTGCAAAACGCAAGTGTAGATGCTGTTGTAGCCACAGGTTTTGAGGCAGGCGGACATAGGGTTTCATTTTTGCAATCAGCAGAAAGTTCACTGACAGGCACTTTTGCATTAATACCACAAGTTGCAGATGCTGTACAAATACCCATAATAGCAGCAGGTGGAATAGCCGATGCAAGAGGAATAAAAGCGGCATTGGCATTAGGTGCTGATGCCGTACAAATGGGTACTGCGTTTTTAGCAACAGCACAATCAAACGCATCACAAGACCATAAAGACAAATTGTTTACACCTGATGCAAAGTACACGACCCTGACAAAAATATTTACAGGCAGGCTTTCAAGAGGAATACGCAACGGACTGACGGAAGAACTAAAACCGTATGAAAATTTATTAGCACCTTATCCTTTGCAAAGCAAATTTATGGGTTACTTAAAAGCCTATCCTGCCACAGCCGACACCAACCCTGACTTTAAATCCTATTGGGCAGGACAAGCAGCATCTTTATTGAAGCACAAAGACGCAAAAATCCTGATAGAAACTTTGGTGAACGAAATGAATAAAAAGACTTCATAGAAAACGCCAGCCACCAACAAGAGCTTAGCGTAATGGGGGCGAAGTGCTTCGTATGAAAATTTCTACTAAATTTGAACTGTGTGCTTCGTATCAAGTGTAGTGCTGAAAATCCCCCACTACGCCAAGCCCCGAAACGTTATGCGTCATATTATAAAAACCCGAAATGAACAAAAAAATAAAATTGATTTATATACTACTCATATTGACACTAAATTTTTCTTGCATTGAAAAGAAATCAACAGAAAAGGTAATTAACCAACCTGAATTGGTAGCCACTTCAAAAACCGACACCTTAAAATTTACTTCTGGAATACGTGCTATCTTTCAGGACAGTAAAGGAAATTATTGGTTTGGAAGTCTTCAAGAGGGAGTTGCGGTTTACAATGATAAATCATTCAGCTACTTCACTATTAATGAAGGACTTTCTGACAACCAAATCCACTCCATTCAAGAAGACAAAGAAGGAGTTATTTGGTTTGACACACAAACTGGAGTTAGCAGTTACGATGGCACAAGAATTAGTAACCGCACAAAAGCAAACAACAAAAATTCTCAAAATGTTTTTCCAATTCAGAGCAATGATTCTAAGACAAGTGAATGGATGAAATCTGATAATGACTTATGGTTTGAAGCTGGAAATAAAGCAGGAGTTTATAGATACGATGGACAACGATTACATTATTTAGACCTTCCTCCTCAAAAAGTCCTTAACCCCTACGACAATTTATTTGCTGTAACTGATATTGCAAATGGTAAAAACAATAGAATTTGGTTTGCCACCTATGCAGGTATATTCGGGTATAATGGGAGTGATTTTACAATCATTACTGATGAAACATTAGGATATGATAGAAAAATTGAAGCCTTGCATATACGAAGTATTTACGAAGATTCTAAAGGCAGACTTTGGATTGGAAATAACGGAATTGGCGTATTACTTAAAGAAAATGATTCCATCATCAATTTTTCAAATAAACATGGCTTGATTCCCCCAAACAGCAAACGAAATGCAGAAAAATCACCTCAAGGCACACTCGAACACGTTTTTGTAATTGCCGAAGACAAGAAAGGAAACATTTGGTTTGGTGACAGAGATGCTGGAATCTGGAAATACGATGGTGTAAATATGACAAATTACACAAAGAAAGACGGGCTTCTAAATGAATTTGCTCTTGCAATTTATGAAGATAATAAAGGTGAATTATGGTTCGGAATGACAGACGGAAGCATATATAAGTTTAACGGAAAGACTTTTGAAAAGCAATTTTAAGAAATACGAGCACCTTATAGGAGGGGCGGTCTGGTTTGATAAACAACTTTTCAGAATGGGTTGGATGGACACATGGATGATTGATGGTGAAATTGATTTTTGGAAGAACCATGGTCTAATTCCAATAGAAAAAAGAAATGGACTTGAATATTGGAATGACATGTTCGCCATTTCAACTGGGATCAATCAATTTATGATAAATTGTGACTGGATTGAGGTAGATTTAAGTAAAAATGTAGTATGGTTGAAAGGAACTAATCCGAATGATATTTATCCGAATATAAACTTTACTTCATATAATAAAAAAAATTAACAAACAAGACTTGGTTGATAACGACAAACTTTATTTTCGTAAATTTACTAAGTGAAAAAAACAAGGGAAATCGAACTTGATTTTATAGTTGATAAACTGACCAACTCCATAGAAAATGTAGTTACAGGCGACAGTTTTGCGACAGAAATTTCGGTTGTAGCTATAAACGACCTCAAAACTGTTACAAAAAAGAACAAATGGCAATTTGACTGGAAACTTGAATACAAACAACCCGAAAGAGAAATTTACAAACTAACGATTGTAAATAATCAAAACATTATCCAAGGATTAATAAGTCTTGAAATTAAAGAAGACCACGTCTATATGCACCTTGTAGAAAGTGCACCTTTTAATAAAGGTAGAACGAAAATGTACGCCGGGATACCCGGAAATCTTGTAGCATTTGCTTGTAAACTTTTATTTCAAAGAGGATTCGAAGGAAATATTTCCTTCTTTTCCAAGACACAACTTGTACAGCATTACACTGACAGTTTAAACGCAATCCACATTGGTGGACGAATAATGATTATTGATACATATAGCAGCATTAAAACTCATAAACAAATACTTTCCAAAATGAAAAATAAAGTAAAATATTTAGACGTAGATATGATTGGCGAACAAGGTAAAACGCTAACAAAAGAAGAGCAATCGGCAATTAGTGCTTTTATAAAAAAACAAAAAGAGAAACGCCTAAAAAGTGAGAAGAAAAAATCACTTGCATAAAGGCGCTACCGCTAAAGAAATTTAGTCGTTGCTCAACTCTTTTTCCCGGAAACCAGTTTTCAAAAAAGTATAAAACGGCTCCGCTGGTGCGGGATTGTAAACAAGAAGCCACACGATACAATTCCCGAAAACGGGACAAGGAGTGCGGGAGCGAGGCTAATTTTCGGGATTTATCCAAATAAATAGCTTTAACTTTACCCCAAAATGGCCAAATGAAAATTCTACTAACTATACCCTTAGTCCTGTTGTTAACGGCTTTCCTCTCTTGTACGCCTTCAAATAAAAAAGACGAATCCATCCTTAATGACAACGAAAGAATCTATCTCAAAGGGATACAGGAAGACTTTGTTAAACATAAAGAGGACCTCACGATCATTCTTGCTACCAATAGAAAGATTGTAGCTCGTATTGATTCCCTCCTTAACGGGCTTATAAAAGAACCCGGTAATGCCGACCTTATCAAAGATATCATGAATACAAGGGCCTATGACCTGTCCATAGTGGCTTACAAGGACGTCCTGAACGGCAATTATATTCATGATGCCGGGCTAAAGCGTAAAATTGCCACACATGTTGCAATGTTCGAAGGATTTGCCCAATCGAAACGGTCGTGGGATTATCAGTGGGATGTCACTGCCAGGCCTTATCTGTACGACAATGGCTTATTGAAGTCTGAAGATAAAGGAAACGACCTTATTTCCAATCCTGTAATTCGTTCCTTATTGTTCGACCGCAGGATGTTTGCAGATGATGTGGAAAAGGTAACTCCCATAATAATGACATCAGCTGATTCAGTTATCATAACCATTGAAGAATTGTTGAGAAAATAATCGTCTGATTTACAAAAAGGTGATAACTACTGGACTTAATGACAATTCAATGTACGAAAACCCGACCGTTGCCAGCAAAATGTTTCTGCAATGGTGCAGTGCCTGTAAAATTTAAGTTTTATCTTCGTTCTACGTTTCTTTGTCGTGGACAGGATTCGGCTTCGAAAACACACCACTGCAGAAATACCAACGTTGTGCGCCATGCGGTAACGACGCTCTAAAATTTGACCAATTAACAACAAGTATAAATGACTGACAATTTAGATGATGAAATTTTAGACAATCCGATAACTCCTCAATCGGAAAATCTTGCAGACGAAAATATTTCGACTGACGACACAGAAACTGCAGCTCAAAATCAACAGACAGAAACTATGGAAGTACACCATCACCCGAAAGTGGAAAAGAAAAATTTCAAGGAATATCTATTGGAAGGTTTAATGATTTTCCTTGCCGTATCAATGGGCTTTATTGCGGAAAATATCCGGGAGCATTTTGTTGAAAAGGAAATTGAAAAGCAAAGTATGGAAAGCCTGGTTCAGGATATTAAAGCAGACAGTTCCCGGTTAGCATCTATGAAATCTAATTTCGAAATTGTAAACACCCATATCGACTCATTAATCCCATTGTTACAACAACCTGAATTATTGGACAAAAACGCAAAAGAAATTTACCAGCATCAGGTTTATTTAAATTTATATAACAAATGGATATATACCGACAGGACGATTGACCAGTTAAAAAATTCAGGTAATTTCAGATTGATAAGAAACAAAGCCGTTTCGGACGAGATCAGTAATTATGACGGCTTTATAAGAAATTATATTGATGAAATGCAAAAAAGTTTGGTATTTAAACAGTGGACCGATATTAACGATGCGGGCAATGACATTTTCAAATCAAGCGTATTCAGAGAATATTTTAAAACTGGCTATTTCAATCCCCATCCTGTTACATTACCGGACACGCCTTACTTTTTGACAAACGACAAAATTGTTCTTCAGAAATTTATAAACAAACTTGACCAATACGCTGTTTCCATTGATTGGTTTCAAGATAATATTGACAGAGCATTAAAACTTAACAAAGAACTCGACTCTTTGATCAGAAAAAAATATGATATAAAAGAGGAATAAAAATAGCTTCCGTTGGTGTGCGGCCTGCCTGTCGAACAGACAGGATTGTATCTCGTTCGTGTAAATGATACAGTTCCCGAAAACAGGATAAGCCGTGCGGGTGAAGCAATCACTTGTAAATGCTTAAAAACGAATAAATAACTGATTGCTTTGTATTTAATACTGATTATTTATTTTTTAAATGATAATTGGTATTGCGTATATTTGGGTGTTAGCGGTCAGGCTACAATGACCCAGCAAAAAACAACGTTTGACAATTATCGAAAAACCTATAACTGACATAAAAAAAATTATGACAATTAGAGAAGCTAAAATTGACGACATAAAACAAATTCAAATTGTAAGAAATTCCGTAACAGAAAACACCTTGTCAAATCCTAACTTGGTGACAGACCAAGATTGCGAAGAATTTATCACCGTAAGAGGAAAAGGTTGGGTTTGTGAAATTGACAAACAAATTGTAGGCTTTGCAATTGCTGACTTGAAAGAAAATAATATTTGGGCTTTGTTTTTAGACCCAAAATATGAGAAAAAAGGTATCGGACAACTACTTCACAAAACTATGTTAGACTGGTATTTTGCACAGACTAAAGAAACAGTTTGGTTAGGAACAGCTTTTAATACAAGAGCAGAACAGTTTTATAGAAAAGCAGGTTGGACTGAAGTAGGAACACACGGAACAAAAGAAATCAAATTTGAAATGACATATAATGATTGGACACACAGCCCGAACCGCTAACAAGCAGTTTTGCAATAGCGGGGCAGAAGTGCAAAATTGAACTTGTGTGCTTCTATCAACTTTTGTACATTAGCCGAACGGAAGTGCTTCGATTGCCCCGCCATCGCAAAGCTGCCGGACGTTAGCGGTCAGCTTAAAAAAAACGACATTGTGAAAATAATAAACTACATAATGACACTTTTATCCTTAACAACTTTTACTTCTTGTTTTGACTCTTCAAGAAAATGTGAGTCTGTTCAAGAATGGGAAATTCGGGAATACAAAATTATTAAATCGAAATGTCCTGACTTGGTTTTAGCATACTATTACTCTTATGATATTTATGAAGACAACCAGAAAAAGGGTAATGTAACACAGATTGACAGTTGCACATTTGGATGGCAAGCAACAAACGAGAAATACCTTATGCTTGACATTTGCAACAAGTCAACAAAAGAAATTACTCCGACTAAGAAAATATTAAAAATAAATACAATCGACTCAATAACTATTTTCTCGAATGAACACAATGAAATAAAACGACTATCAAAAAGACAAATAGAGAACTTTGTCAACGATTGGAATAATAGCAAAGTAAGGAACTATGAAGAGATTTCATTGGATTCTGTTTTTTCAAGATTTCCAGCATATCAATACAAATTGACAGTTTTTGAAAGTGGGACAGAAAGACACTTTTTCGGGTATAATTATTTGATTCTTGATACTTCGAAATGGCAATACGTAATGAATAAAAATCAGAAACTTGATTACTTTCATTCCTATTGGAGACAGTAAACAAGTAAAGAGAATAAGAATGAAAAGACTGAAAGCCAGACAAGGACAAGAAAGCCGAACCGCTAACACGGGTTTTGTGTCAGGCGGGCTGACGTGCAAACTTGGAGCTTTGTGCTTCTATTCAAGTTCAGTGCTGGTTGACAGTTTTGTGCTCCGAAACCCGCCCGAACGCAAAGCCCGAAAACGCTATGGGCAAGTTTAAAACACCGCTGGTGGCGATTGCATCGCGTTCTCTTCTTTCATTAAAACCTCGCCTGAAAAAAATAAGAATAACGCTTAATCCTGCTGAAGCTTAGCGTATTCTTTCCGGAATTTTCCTTTGTCTTTATTATGATGAATCAGAGAACTGAAAAAATCTATGATTTGCTGTTTTTCCTCACTATCCTCACTCAAAACATCCCGATGGTTCTCGTCAAAAACCATAACCGAAGAATAGAGGCTTTGGTAAGATTCATTACCGGTTGCCGCAATCGTATATTTTGTATTGCTGTCATCAAATAATTTCACATTTTGCCAAATCAAAGTTTTGTCTGGCAGGGTCTTGCTCCATTTACCAAATTTATCAAACATGATTTGCTTTGTCGTGCATGAACATATCGTACACATAAACCTTAATTCATTGATTGTAATCGTATCCCGGCCAACAATACTTTGAACGGATGTTGTTTCAGCTTTTGAGAATTTATTGCTTTTCAAAATAAAATCACATTTTTCAGATTGTTGGGCATAAATTTCACTTCCGCACACCAGAAAAAGAATTACAATAATTATGTTTTTTGATTTCATTTTTGTTTTTCTTTTTAAGTCCTTCGTATTTGCTACCGCAAGGTAAAAAATTCCTTTTATAAAATGAAATGACAAACGGGTTCACCGCTACTGTCTCCGCTAGTGCGCGATTGCATCGCGTTCCTGTAAATAATCTGAAAACCACACGATACAATCGTGCGGGAGCGGAGGGGATTAAATATTTTTAAATGATAATTGGTATTGCGTATATTTGGGAGTTGGCAGTAGGTTTAAAAAGACACCGCTAAATTGACAGAATATCCCAAAGACATAAAATTCAAATACAGTTGGCGAAAATATCAACAACGGGTGCTTGACGACTTACAAGAACACCTGACAGATGGACATTTACACGTTATTGCACCACCGGGTTCGGGTAAAACAGTTTTAGGACTTGAAGTTGCCATACAACTAAACAAGCCGACTTTAATACTTGCCCCGACTATTGCAATCCGTAACCAATGGATACAAAGATTTTGCGAACTGTTTTTACAGACGATACAAACACCCGATTGGATTTCAAGAGATATACGCAAGCCAAAGTTTATGACCGTTGTTACTTATCAAGGACTTCACGCAGCTTGCAACAATTTGAGAATTGAAGAAGACGAAACGGAAGACGAGGAAGAAACAAAAGAAAACGGAAACGGCAAAACAACAAACGCAAACCTTGACAACATTGTAAGCGGACTAAAATCGCAAAACATAAAAACTATTGTCGTGGACGAAGCACACCATTTAAAAAATGAATGGTGGCAAACGCTGACAAAAGTTAAAGAAAAATTAGACCCGATTATTGTCGGCTTAACAGCAACACCGCCCTATGACGTAACAGCCACAGAATGGCAACGCTATATTGACCTTAACGGTTCTGTTGATACCGAGATTTCAGTTCCCGAATTGGTAATTGAAGGCGATTTATGCCCGCACCAAGATTACGTTTATTTCACTCTGCCTACAGAAAAGGAAAATCAAAGTATTGTTGATTTCAGGCAAAACACAGAAAAACTATTTCAAGAAATAAAAAGCGATGAAACCATAATTCAGGCGATTGAAAAACACCCCATTTGGCAAAACCCAACGGAGCAATTGGATTGGATTTACAACAACCTTTCTTATTATTCAGCTTGTTTAATTTTTCTTAACGACAATAGAAAAGTAATTCCTGAAACACATCTTGAAGTAATTGGTGACAAAAAATTTGAAATCCCAAAACTTGATTATGAATGGATAGAAATGCTTTTAGATTTTTATCTCTACAAAGAAAAAGAACATTTCAAAGAATTTGAAGAACATCAAAAATCACTTGAAAATAAATTAAGACGATACGGTGCCATTGAAAAGCGGCAAATCAGTTTTTCATACAACAGAAGAGTAACAGATTTTCTTACTTCAAGCATTAGCAAACTAAACGGCATTAAAGAAATTGTTGATTTTGAATATAAGCAGTTAGGCAAAGAACTACGTTTGGTTATTCTCTCCGACTTTATCCGTAAAGAATTTTTTGAAAGCGATATTGAGCTAAACAAAATTGGTGTTATCCCAATTTTTGAAAAACTAAGACGAGAAAATACAGATAACAAAAAAATAGGGGTGTTGACAGGTTCAATGATTATCATTCCGAAAACGGCTTACGAAGCATTTGAAACAAGGGCAGCCAAACTCGGCATAACACAAATAATTTCAAGTCCTGTCCCTTATGATAACAATTACATTTTAATCAATCAAACTGAGCAACTAAAACACAACATTGTCTATATCGTTACCCAAATTTTTCAGCATGGAGAGATTGAAGTCTTGATAGGCACAAAATCATTGCTTGGAGAAGGTTGGGACGCACCCGCTATTAATTCATTGATATTGGCAAGTTTCGTTGGTTCGTTTGTTCTATCCAATCAAATGCGTGGCAGAGCCATAAGAACGCAAAACGGCAACCAAAACAAAACAGGAAATATTTGGCATTTGGTCTGTATTGACCCAACTTCTGCAACAGGCGGAGATGATTTTGAATTATTAAAAAGGCGTTTCAGAAGTTTTGTAGGTGTTTCATTTAAAGAAGAACCGGCTATTGAAAATGGAATTGGTAGATTGAATTTACCTGAAAACATTTACCAAAAAGAAGAAACAGAAAAGAAAAATGCTGAAATGTTTTCATTAGCGGGCAACAGAGAAAATCTGAAACAGCGTTGGAAAGAAGCATTGGAAACAGGAGTAAATCTTGTAGAAGAAATTAAAATACCGTTTCGGGAAGAAAAAGAATACGAGGCAACCAAGTCAATGTATCTTAATAAGACTATTGCTAATCTTGTGGCAACACTTGGTTTTAGTTTGCTTGGCTATTTTGACGGAATACTACAAGGATTTGGGCGAGCAAGAATAAAATCCAAAACAGATTTATATATCTTTCTTACAGTCATTGCAATTTTGGGTATTTTTTATTTTGGTCGTCTTACTATTAAAACTTTGCGACTTTATTTTAAGTATCGGGACATTTCAAAAGACATCAGACAAATCGGAGAAGCTTTGCTGAACTCTTTAATTAAAGCAAGAATAATTCAGACAGACAATTCAAAATTAAAAGTTGATGCTACGGTTGATAGTTTTGGTGCTGTTTATTGTCATTTAGATGGTGGGACGACTTTTGACAAATCAACATTCATCAATGCTTTGAAGGAAATCATTTCACCAATTGACAATCCGAGATATGTAATTATCAGAAAAAACAGATTTATGCTTTTTGTCAAACAAAAGGATTATCATTCCGTTCCTGAAATTGTCGGACGAAACAAAAATTTAGCAGAGTATTTTAAAAATCAGTGGGAACTACTTGTAGGAACTTGCGACTTAATTTTTACACGGACAATAGACGGAAGAAAATTACTTTTGAAATCAAGAGTTAAATCATTATCAGCACAGTTTGACGACAAAGTAGAACACGTAAACAAATGGAGATAAGAAGAAAACCTACTGCCAACAGCGGTAACCGTTGCACAACTACAATTTTTAAATAAAAGTTAAAATATATAACCTCTTTAAAATCGATTTTAAAGAGGTTATTTTTTTAGTTGCAGTAGAAAACTCTAAAATTTGGGTAGTTTAAAAACGGGTTTTTAAAGTCGTAAAAGAGGGTTTTTGCAAAAGTGCTGTTTTTCCCCCGCTGGTGCGCAACTGCATCGCGTTCCTTTCTTTTCATCAAAACCTCGCCTGAATCTGAACGTTTCCGGTATGAATGGTTTTGTTCTCTTCCGTTTTGCGTCCGTCGTAGCTGATGTTGACACTAAGGAATGAATTCAGCTGGCGTTGCAGCATCAGCTGCCAGACAAAGTTGTTACCGGGTTTTAGCCCTTCCATCATCTGGTTGCCTACCACCGACTGCGCGTTTCCGGTAAAATCATTTTTGATGTAATTGAATGTTGCCAGGAGCGAGGACTTCGCGCCGTCATTCCACTGGATTTCCATTCCCAGGGTGGATTGGTTCAATTCTTCTTCGCCGGTACGGTTGGCTTTGTTCTGGTAAGTATAATTCAGCGAAGCGCTGAATTTGCTTTCGATCTGATAAGAAACCTGCGGTTTAACACGCCAGGAATCCAGCGTAAACCTGCGGCTTTCAAACAAATCGGAATTGCTTTTGGTTACGACGTTTTCACCTTCCGCCAGGAAATAAAAATTGTCCCAAGGATTGTATTTTGCGTTCAGCAAATGACTCCTCGTATCACGTGATTCAGCTCCTGTAAACACATACGTGCGGCTTTCCTGGTTGGAAAAAGTATAACCCGATGACCATTTGTATTTTCCACCCTGGTTGAAATTCAGGCTCGCACGCAGGCTTTTTGATCTGCTGAGCAAATCTTCTGATTTTGTAAACGGGTTCCATTCCAGCGTTTTGCCGTCTTTCAACAGGGAATTATTAGATTGCAACGAGCTTTGGAGCATCCACCTGCCCAAAAATTCATTTTTGGAATTCAGCAATTCTTTGGGCTTTAACCTGACCGATAAATTCAACCCGTTTTTATTGGTTTTCACATATTCAATCGTATTGGTATAAACACGGATGTAATTTGCTTCATCCTGGAATTCAGCCACTTCGAATTCATCCAATTGTTCAATTCCGTCACCGTTATAGTCCGTCCATTTATAAATCCCAGTGCCGTCGGTCACTTTCACATATTCAAATTCACGTTGCGGCTCCACGCCGCTTCCCAGTTCGTAGAAAGCATTTACCACCATTCCGCCACGGAAAAAGCTTTTGTACCAGCGGATGTTTCCCGTGATATAATCTTCGTTGGGCATGTCTTTGAAAACATAATTTACCGAGCGGTAATGCCCCGTAAGTTCCAAGCGCTGATTTTGATTGTTGATGAATTTGGACTGAAGAATCCAGCCGTTTGATTTTGAAATCCGCTGCATGCTTCCCAAACGGACGGAATCATCGCGGCGGTTGTAATAAGTCAGCAGCGCATGGATTTTGGCCGTATCGCCAATACCCGCCATTCCCTGGATTTCGTCCCAACGAAATGACAGTTCGGACAAATTATTTCCTTCTATGGCATTCAAATGGTCTTCACGTTCGTTGGATTCGCCCGCGTATTGCGCACCCACCCAAACCGATTTCCAGATCTTTCTTTTTGCCAATGCCTGGTAACGCAGGAATTCCGACTTGTCGGTAGCCAGATGCAGGCTGTCGGCATATTGTTTTTTCGCGTTCAGATATGAAAGATTCGCCTGTGCAAAATTCTTTTCGGTCTGGTAATTCAGGTTCAAATCGTTCTTTAAACCGTCGTACTGGCCTTTGTTTTGCAGATAATGGAGATTGTAATTCAGGCTTAACGAATCTTTGTATTTCGTCTGTAAACCTAATCTTAAATAGGTCTGATTAGCTTCGGACAGCTCGTCTTCTATGTTAAAATCACGGGTAAATTCAACCGACCGTAAACGCTGAATGGATTGGAAATTCTTTTGAATGTAGGACAACTCGAACAAAGGCTGCAAATACCAGGATTTGAACTGAAACGCCCTGTTTCCATAAACACGCCCCGCGAAACCGATATTCTCGTCATCGTCTTTGTCGGAAAATAAATTCAGGTCTTCATTACTCATGGCCAAATCTAATCCGACCAAACCATTATTTTTTAATTTATATGCAGAATTAACCGTGTAAAGCTGTAATCTTTTCGGAGGAATTAATTGCCGCACCGGCTCATAATTTCCCTGCGGAATTCCGTTTACCGGCGCAACATACTGGAAAATTTTACCATTGACCTCAATGTCCGACTGAACATAATTTCCCTTGTTATTTCCTACCAATGTAAAAGTAACCTGGTACAATTCCTCGTTCGGATCTTCTGAATATTCAAAAATTTCCATTCCGTCAATTTCAATTTTCCGATAGAGATTTTTATCAGGATCATATTCGGCAGGAACCGCGGTTGTATTGAACATTTCGGCGGGATTGTTTCCTGCATCAGCGAGAATCTGTTTGTCGCTGTCGCTCAGATTATCCAAAAGCGGATTGTTTTTGGAATCGCCATTCGAATAAAAATGCCCTGCAATCCTGAATTTCTCAGATTCATGTTCCACTCCGGCATACATCAGAAGCTGGGAATAGCTGCGGTTGGCATATAAATATTCCACCGTAATGCGGGAATTATCGGTAATTAATCTGTTGCTTGTAAACGTCAATTCGCCAGTATTGTAATTAATAACATAATCGTTGTTTTCGCCACGCGTCAATAAAACGCCATCCAGGTAAACACGCTCGCTTCCCGAAACGATGATGATGTACAATTCGTTGTTGTTTCCCGAAAGCCGGTACGGACCCTGGTTTCCATTCTGGCCGGTAATTTTTTTGGAAGCAAATTCGCCGCGCGTCATACTTCCTGCTACCTGAATCCTTGTTTTGGAATCGTCGCCATGCGTAAGCTCGGTTCCGACCTGTAATCCGGTTACTTTTTGAGTAAAATTCCCGAAGAAATCATTTTCCTGGATCAGATCAATATGCCCCGCCCGGACTTTTGAATTTTTATTGAACAATTCGACATAAACTTTGTCGAATTCCTGTAGCTGCTGCGTATAGCCATCGGCCTGAATGGGAACATTGTTGTCAGAAATTACTGCGTTTATCCCGATTTCTTCGGTCAGATTTCCGGTTAACTGCAAATCCAATGAAGACTGAACCGATGCGCTTTGGTTGTTCCCGAAACGAATTCCGCGAACCAGTGAACCACGACTGTTGAGCCCGTCAAAGGGTTTTTTGGTTTCTTTCGCTTCATCGCCGAGCGCATAATATTTGTTTTGCTGCGTTGGCGCTATAATGAGCGCTGTATCCTTGGAAAACACGGATTCCTGCTGTAAATCCGGATGGATGAAATATGAAACAGTAAGATTCCTGCCTTTTAAGGATTCATCGAAAATGATTTTCCCGGAAGCATAATCCACTTTGTAAAATAATTCCGAAACAGGCTTGCCTTCTTCATCCAAGATCATAAATTTTTCAGGCAAAATAACTCTTGCATGCAATTGCAAAGTATCTGAAACCACAATAGAATCGCGGCGGAAATTGTCATTCTGCCAGGCCGGAACCTGTGCGGAAACCCACAAAACCAAACTGATGCAAAAAATGAATGTTAATTTTAATTTCAACCGGAAAAATTTCTGTTCTGTACAAATAACGGAAATTTCAATCTTGTCGTGTACGAAATGTAACAATCATTTCCGCTGGAATGACTTATAATAAAATTCTGTTTATGAAATCTTTGGTAAAACTGGAAAATCTTGGTCTGTTTCTTTGGGCTGTTTATCTGTTTTCTTTGCTTGATTTCCAATGGTGGTGGTTCCCGGCCTGCCTTTTATTACCCGATTTGAGCATGATCGGCTATGCATTTGGAAATAAAACCGGAGCCGTCGTTTACAACTTTTTCCATCATCAGTTGCTGGCTGTGATTGTTTATCTGGCTGGAATGTATCTGGATAGCGAATGGATCCAGCTTGCCGGAATAATTTTGCTGGCACATTCCGTTATGGATCGGATTTTCGGTTATGGATTCAAGTATTTTTCAGGATTTAAAGACACGCATTTGGGCAAAATCGGGCATAATGACTGACGGAATTAATGTAAATTCAGTCAGTTTGTTGACGGAATTAATATAAATTTAGTCAGTTTGTTGACGGAATTAATAAATTTTAATTAACTTTGTAACGATTTTGAGCAAAGGTTTATGGCAAATCGTTATCAAAGAGCGTTATTAGAAGAATTTGAAAGAAAAGTCCGTCCCAACAAAGTCCTGATTTTGTTAGGTGCGCGCCGCGTGGGTAAAACCAAGCTCATTCAGGATTATCTGGAAACCGTTCCCAAAGAAAATTACCTCGCTTTAAACGGTGAAGATGTAAACGATGCAGAATTATTAAAAGAACGTTCCGTTGCGAATTATAAACGTTTGCTGGAAGGAATTGAAATCCTGGCGATCGATGAGGCACAGCATATTCCCGAAATCGGTTTGATTTTGAAACTGATTGTAGATTCGATTGACGGAATCAAAGTCATTGCGACCGGTTCCTCTATGTTCGACATGACGAATAACCTGGGCGAACCCTTGGTTGGAAGGAAGAATACTTTATACTTGTTTCCTTTGTCACAAATTGAATTTTCAGAATTCGAAAATTATAAGCAAACAACTGAAAATCTGGAACAACGACTTTTGTTTGGCGGGTATCCCGAACTGGAACAATATGCAGATTGGAATGATAAACAGGAATATTTGTATGAAATCATCAATTCTTATTTGTTCAAAGATATTTTGATTTATGAAGGGATCAAGAGTTCGGCAAAAATTTATGATTTGCTTAAAATGATTGCTCTGCAGGTCGGTAAGGAAGTTTCTTTACAAGAATTGGGCAATCAGCTGCAGATTTCCAAAAATACGGTGGAACGTTACCTGGATTTACTTTCCAAAGTTTTCGTTTTGTACAAAATCAATGGTTTCAACCGGAATTTGCGAAAGGAAATCACCAAATCGAGCCGATGGTATTTTTATGATAATGGAATACGGAATACGCTCATCAATAATTTCAACCGGTTGGACATGCGTAATGACGTAGGCGAATTATGGGAAAATTACCTGGCTTCGGAACGAATCAAAAAACAGAATTACCGGAAAATAAAACGGGAAAATTATTTCTGGCGAACTTATGACCAACAGGAACTGGATTGGTTAGAAACTGAAAATGAATCCATTGCCGGATTTGAATTCAAATGGAACGAAAACAGAAAATCTAAAATCCCAACGGCATTTGCAAAAGCTTATCCGGGAGCCACATTTGAAATTATCAACCGGCAAAATTACCTGGATTTTATCACTTAACCAGCCATGGCTCTCTTTTTTTGTTTTGACACACTACAATCAGTCTTTCTGCCAGTTTTTCTGCCTGAACCCTTAATTCTGAAACAGCTGTACTTTCCCATAATTCGCCTTTTAAATTTGTCCCTAACGTAAATAGATGAGCTTGTGCTTTGCCATCAGGTTTTAAAACCTGAAATGTTTCGGTGTTTGCTTTAATTCCCAGTTTCAATTTATCCTGGTATAAAATTCCATCCATCAGGCAACGTTTGAGAAAATTGTTTTCCAGCTTCATCAAATCGGTTTCAGGCCCTGTGCAGTTAATTATTCTCGAAACCTTTAAATTCCTGGTTTCCTTTGTTTTTTTATCAAAATATTCCGTTGAGATGAATTCCTTTTCCTCTGTCAGGTTTATCAATTTACCTGAATTAATTTCCAATTTCCCTTCAATTCTGAGCTTTTGGATTTTATCAAAAGAATTCAAGGGCAATCTGTGCCTTGCCACGCCCCACAAATGGCGAAGCCTCGACATAAATATTTCTTTCTCCCTATCTGACAATGACTTCCATATTGTCTGAGTATATGGCCTTAATGAGTCAATTACCGGTTCGGCAGAAAGGCCGTACTGTCTTACATTTTTTATGTGCTTATGTATCAGTTTAAACCATTCAAAAAGGGATTTTTGACCCTCCAGTTCCTCTGATAGTTTATCGTACTTTACATAAGAATGTTTGTGAGAAAGAATGTTAAATCCGTTGGGTGAGAGAGAAATTATTTTTCCTTTATAACCTTGCTCCAGAATTCCAAGCACAACATCGACCATCGTCAACCCGTTCCCCAAAATCAAAACAGGAAATTCCTCGTTTATATTTTTAACTGAATCAGCGTTCCAGGGATTACGGAAATAATCCGGGCTGTCATAAAATCCCATATTGGGTATTTGCGGATTTCGCGGAGGATGATTTCCTGTCGCAATGATTCCGTAATCCGCTTCAACCGGCAGCATTTCATCGGAATGAATAATTATCGTATTTTTCTTTGCTTCAAGCCGATTTACATGAGCGTTAATGACGGATACTTTAATTTTTTTTAAAGCTGCTTCCTTGAGGCTTTTCTTCCATACGTGAGAAAGATATTGTCCGTAGATTTTTCGGGACAGATAAAATCCGGCAACGAGTTGGCGGTTCTCTTTTTGGAATTCAGTATTTGACATTACCCAATCAAGAAAATGATCCGGTTCGTTGGGAAAAGCGCTCATTTTACCTGCGCTTACGTTCAGCAAGTGCTGATCGGAAAAGGAGCTATAGGCAATCCCTTTGCTGAAAAGTTCTTTTTTATCAATTAGTATTATCTCTACGGGATTGAGTGAATTCCTGATCAGATGTGTTGCAAGCATAGTCCCGGAAAATCCACCGCCTATAATTCCTATTTTTTTCATAATTAGGGGTAAGAATTATATAAATGATTGGATTAATGAGTACAAGGATGTAATTATAATGAGGATTCCAACCATAATCATCATGGTCTTCCGCGGAATTTTTTTAGTAATATAGGCTCCAAATGGCGCTGCTAAGGTTCCTCCGGCAATTAACCCCAAAATAATCTGCCAGCTTTGAATCCCTGTAAAATAAATCAGGATTCCGGCACTGAAAAAGGTGACAAAAAATTCGGCCGTATTGACTGTTCCGATGATGATATTGGGCGTATTTCCTTTGTTGATGAGGTTTGAAGTAACGATCGGCCCCCAGCCGCCGCCGCCAATCGAATCCAGAAATCCTCCAAAAAGGGCCAGAACCGATGCGCTTTTTGTATTATTTTGAGATTGGACGACACGTTTAAATGCTTTGAATAGAATTACACCTCCCAATATAATCAGATAAACATTTATATAGGGTTTAATAATGCGCCCGTCAATCAGATTTCCCAAAAGATATGCTCCCAACGAAGCACTTATAATGCCCGGAATTGCCAGTTGAAAGAATAATTTTTTGTCGAAATTTCCAAACCGGATGTGCGATAACCCTGAAACTCCCGTTGTAAATACTTCCGCCGTATGGACCGCCGCCGACGCTAATTTAGGGGACAACCCAAAACTCAGCAACACCGAATTCGAAGTCACACCGTAAGCCATCCCAAGCGAACCGTCTATGATCTGAGCCAAAAACCCCGCCAACATAAACCAGAAGAATGTTTCATTTATGGTCAGATCTTCAGCCGAAACAACGGGCAAATATTTGATTGCTATAACCGCAATTAATGAAAGTTTGAGAGCTAAAATTAAAAGTGAAATGTGTTTTGTTGTAATTTTTTCCATGATACTTATTTTTATTTTTTGCTTTTTAAATCAATCGTATGCAGAATGGTAAATCTGATGATATTCCTATTGTAAAATTCATCACCCGAAGAACGCTGCTGAAACCAGTTTATATAACCCAACTCAAATCCGAAATTCTGAAAGGGCATATATTGTAAGCTCAAACCCAGCCTGTTTTGATCAAAAACATTGTATGTAACCTTTGAGCCAATGTTGAACATGATTTCTTCAAATGCTTTCAGCTTTATCTTTGTCATAGGCGAATAGCCGATTTCAAGCTTATACCGGGAGCGGTTGTTTGTATATTTGAAATTACCGGCTTCCTGTTCAATAATCCTGAATTCAGACCAGTAACGATGGCTTAATTCAATTTTTTCGGAAAGGTTTTGCTTATAACTGATTTCGATCTGTGGACGTAATTCCGTTAAATCATGGTAGTCTTTTTCAGACGGGTCATGGGGAAGTGATTGTTCAAAATAAGTAAATCCGGCTCCAGCACTCCATCCTTTTCCCAATTTAAGGTTCAGCATTGTCCTTGTAAGAAACTGATGCTGCCTCCAGGGAAACCAATAGGTTCGCTCTTCTACTTCCTGAACCACTTGCCAGTCAGGGTTTATATTTAACTTTAATTGATACCTCAGCCATAAGAGGCTCTGGTCTTCTGTTTTCTTTTGTGAAAATGCTTTGCCTGAAGCAAGAATTATTAATAAGACAATCAATGACTTACAGAAATATCTCATAGGTGTTATAAATTTTACAGGAAGCAAAAATATAATATCCTATTATTCCCACCAAATTAATATGGTTTAAAATTAAAAAATTTATATTTTCAATTGTTCTTCACGCTCCAGAATATTAGTCAGGGTAGCGCTTTTCAGCAGCTTAACGGTTTCCTTTCTTATTTCAAAAAAAACATCTCTTATTCCACAAATATCTTCATCAGGACATTCTTCACAACGTTCATAGTAGCGATGTGTCACACAGGGAAGCAAAGCAATAGCGCCATCAAAAAGACGTGTGATTTCTGCCAAATTGATTTCGTCCGGTTTTTTATTGAGCGAATAGCCGCCATATTTTCCTTTTTTGCTGTTGAGAATTCTTGCGTTTCTCAGGTCCACGAGAATGGACTCCAAAAATTTTAAAGGTATGTTTTGGCCTTCGGCTATCCTACTTACAGAAAGCGGTTGTTCGTCTATATTTTTGGCAATATAAACCAGTGCATTGATTGCATATTTTGTTTTTTTGGATAGCATTAATTTAAAGAATTCTGTAAAATCTATTCTACCACTGAAACAATGGACGCTCTTCCATTAATTCGTTTACCTTTCCGGCAACCTGCTCAGTGACAGTATCATTGTCTTTGTTCATCAGTACCTCATCAATCAAACCGGCAATAGTATCCATGTCGTTTTCTTTTAAACCGCGCGTGGTAATGGCCGCCGTTCCCAAACGGATTCCGGAAGTAGTAAACGGTGATTTGTCATCAAACGGAACCATGTTTTTGTTACAGGTAATGTCGGCTTTCACCAATGTATTTTCAGCTTCTTTACCGGTAATGTTTTTATTCCGCAGATCAATCAGCATCAAATGATTATCTGTCCCGCCTGAAATAATTTCATATCCTCTGCCGGCCATCGCTTTTGCCAATGCCTGTGCGTTTTTGGTCAGTTGAATTACATAGTCCATATATCCATCTGAAAGCGCTTCTTCAAAAGCAACCGCTTTCGCAGCGATTATATGCTCCAAAGGCCCGCCCTGCGTTCCCGGAAATACAGCCATGTTCAGCAATTGCGACATCATTTTGATTTCACCTTTCGGCGTGGTTTCTCCCCATGGATTTTCAAAGTCTTTGCCCATCATGATGACACCTCCTCTCGGCCCGCGCAACGTTTTATGCGTAGTAGATGTTACAAAATGACAATGCGGTAAAGGATCGCTGAGAATTCCTCTTGCAATCAATCCGGCAGGATGAGCAATGTCTGCCAACAACAAGGCACCCACCTCATCTGCCACTTCACGGAATTTTTTAAAATCGATATCGCGTGAGTACGCAGAAGCGCCACAAATAATCATTTTCGGTTTTTCTTTCAAAGCGGTCTGACGCATAGCTTCATAATCAATTCTTCCGGATTCTTTTTCCACACCGTAAAAACAGGTCTGATAAAGCATTCCTGAAGAGCTAACCGGTGAACCGTGCGTTAAATGCCCGCCATGAGACAAATCCAGTCCCATGATTTTATCACCCGGTTTCAGGCAAGCCAGATAAACCGAAGCATTGGCTTGAGATCCGCTGTGCGGCTGTACATTCGCGTATTCAGCATTGAATAAATATTTCAGTCTTTCGATGGCCAGCGTTTCGATTTCGTCCACAACTTCGCAACCGCCGTAATATCTTTTTCCCGGATAACCTTCCGCATATTTATTGGTCAAAATGGAACCCATCGCTTTCATCACGTTATCGCTCACATAATTTTCGGAAGCAATTAATTCTAAGCCAATAGTTTGCCTTTCTCTTTCATCCTCAATTAAATCGAAAATAATATCCTGTGCCATCTTTTTAATTTTTGAAGTTCAAAAGTACGGATTTTTAGTTAATTTTCAGGGCAGAAAAAATCATGAAAGACTATTATGCAATCGGTTTGATGTCGGGGACTTCTTTGGATGGGCTGGATATTTGTTATGTCCGGTTGAGTTATCCTGAAATTCAATTTGAGATAATTAAAGCAGAAACGTTTCCTTATTCTGATGAATGGAAAAACCGGCTCAAAAATTCCATTTATCTTTCGGGTGAAGGATTAACGAAACTTGATTTTGATTATGGGATTCATTTAGGAAAAACGGTTCATCAATTCTTGCATGAAAATCAAATTGAAAAGGTTGATTTCATTGCTTCACACGGGCATACGGTCTTTCATAATCCTCAAGAAAATTACACTTTACAAATCGGGAAAGGCCAGGCAATTTTTACGGAAACAGGCATCAAAACTGTATTTGATTTCCGTTCGCAGGATGTTTTACTTGGCGGACAAGGCGCGCCGCTCGTTCCGGTCGGCGATGAATTGCTTTTTAGTGAATTTGATTCCTGCCTGAATTTAGGCGGATTTTCCAATATCTCGTTCAAACAGAATGGAAAACGGATCGCTTTTGACATTTCACCTTTCAATATTGTCCTGAATTTCCTGGTAGAAAAAGCCGGAAAAAATTATGATGAAAATGGAAACCTGGCAAGAAAAGGGAAATTAATTCCTCAATTGTTAAGCAAATTAAACGAATTTGAATTTTACAAGTCCGCACCGCCCAAATCATTGGGAATTGAATTTTGTAATGAATTTATCTTTCCACTGATTAAAGATTCACCGGAAAAAACAGAGGATTTACTGGCAACATTTACCAGGCATTTTGCAGTTCAGATTTCGGCTGTATTCAACCAAAATCGATTAAAGAATGTTTTGATTTCGGGTGGCGGCGCATACAACCAATTTTTTATGGAGGAATTAAAATCAAGAACTTCCTGCGAAATTATCCTTCCCGAAAAAAATATAATCGAATACAAAGAAGCCCTGATCTTCGCCCTGATGGGTATGTTGAAAATCGAAAACCAGACAAATATATTCAGTTCGGTGACAGGCGCAAAGAAAAATCATTCAAGCGGATTAATTGTTCCTTAATTTTTTATAAACGAACTGCTTTCCAAGAAGTTTTCTCCGGAAAGCCGGATGATATAAACACCTTTTGGTAGATGTGCAACGGAAATATTTTTGGTTTTTCCATATTTTCCTTTTTCCATCAATTTTCCGACAAGTGAAAAAATGGCATATTCTTCCCAATTTTGAGTTGAGGAAATTTGTATGTATTGATTTGTAGGATTGGGGTAAACCTTCACGTCGCGGTTCATTTCATCTGAAACATTCATTATAAAATCACCATTGATTCTTGCAACTCTTTTGATGTTCGTTCCGTCATATTTGGTAAAATTCCCGCCGATTAGGATTTTACCGTCGTTTTGTAACGCGCAGGTATAAAGAATGGTGTTTGGCCCTTCGCCAATTCCAGTATCGAATTCAGTATCCTTGCTGCCGTTTTCATTAAGACGCATCAAGCTGCGCGGGAAACCGGAATTGAAATATGTATAAGAACCAGCGATAATAATTTTATTATCAGGTTGAACCAGAATCTGATGAGCGGAAGAAACTACACCTCCCGCTTCTTCAAAACCTAAGTCACGTGTTCCGTCCGGATTTAACCGGATAAAGCCCTGGCAGGATTGGTTGTTGTAAGAACCAAAGCCACCGCCTATCAAAATCTTATCGTCATCCAAAACCTTTACCGATGTGACTTTGTTGCCCGGCCCGATTCCGCCGGAATTAAACGTTGCATCCAAACTTCCGTCGGCTAAGAGCCGCGCAATGTACCGTACTTCCTGGTTATTATAAGTGGTGAAGTTTCCGCCTACAATGATTTTTCCGTCCGATTGAATACCTACTGTCTGAACGGGATAATTGAATCCTTCTCCTTGTTGAAACGAAGTATCCAAAGAGCCGTTCGAATTTAGTTTGACCAAATAATTGATTCCTGTATCATTGAAGTTTGTAATATTCCCCGCCATCAGGATTTTTCCGTCGGGTAAAACATGGAAATCTTCAACTGTGCTGGTGATATTAGTATTGTCTAACGTATTAAAAGAATTGTCGATTAAGCCATTTGGACTCAGTTTCGCCATAAATTTTCTCGGAATTCCGTTATAAGCCGAAAATGCTCCCGCAATCAAAATTTTTCCGCCCTCCAAAACTTTTATTTGATTAACTATACCCGAGGGCCCGGAGCCAATATTGAAAGATTCATCAACACTTCCGTCAGGAAAAAGCCGGATCAGCCGGTTTTGAGAAAAACCATTGTATTCCGTAAACCCTCCTCCCATTAAAATTTTACCGTCGGGCTGAACCGCGATTATTTTAACTTCACCGTTTGCGCCTGTTCCAACATCAAAACTTTCATCTAAAGTTCCTAATTGGGCAAACAGGAATGAGTTAAAAAACAAAAAAGAAAAAAATAAAGCGGTAATTTTCATTGTGTGATTATATAAAATCCGAATGGTATTGGAATTATTAAACAAATTTTTAAAGGTGTGCGAAAATACACTATTTTAGTATAGAATAAAATTCAACCGTGTTAAAATCAATAGGTAAACCGAATATTTGAAAATAGAATTTTGTCTTATGGATTTTTTTTAAATTTAACCGATGAATATCCGTATCGCCATCGTTGAAGATAATTTCTTTCTTACCAAAGTAATTGGTGAAAAACTTTCCTTTTTCAAAAACCTGAAGCTCAAATTTACAGCCGAAAACGGCCGGGATTTACTGGAAAAACTGGAGCAGGATTCCGTCGTGGATCTGATCCTGATGGACATTGAAATGCCCGTTATGAACGGAATTGAAGCGACCCTAGAAATAAAAAAAAGATATCCGCAGATCAAAATCATCATGCTGACGGTTTTTGATAATGATGAAAATATTTTCAATTCCATCAAAGCTGGCGCAGACGGTTATCTGCTAAAGGAAATCGAGGCGCAGGCATTGCATAACGGAATCCTGGAAACGCTCAACGGCGGCGCGGCCATGACACCATCCATCGCGCTGAAAACACTGAAATTATTGCGCAGCCCGTTCGAATTTAATTCGGCAGAAAAAGAAGAGGAAATCAAACTGTCGGAAAGAGAAATCGATGTACTGGAACAATTGAGCAAAGGCCTGAGCTATACACTGATTGCCGAAAACCTCTTTTTATCGCCCAGTACCGTCCGCAAACACATCGAAAACATTTACAAAAAACTACAGGTACACAACAAGCTGGAGGCCATTCAGAAAGCGGAAAGGAATAAGCTGATCTGAAATGAGTGGCGGAGTGGTTGGAAGATGGATATAGGGTGCTGGATGTTTCTGAAATCTGCCTTCTGAAATCTGCAATCTAAAATCGTAAACTTCTAACTTTTGAAATCAAAAATCTAAATTCTGACTTCTAACTTCCAAAATACGGCAATTGCCCTATTGCGACATCTGCGCTAAAACGGAAACTTTGCAGCAGTAATTAATTTAAATTCAAAATTCATGAAAACAAAAAGTTTATTTAGCGCTGTATTACTATTAGTGTTAGTAATTTCTTCTTTCTCGGTATCATGTAAAAGTGACGATGATGGCGGAAGCGGAGGTGGCGGCGCAGCCGAGGGAACCATCACTGCAAAAGTAAATGGTTCCAGCTTTACATCTATGCAAATGACAACTACTGCACATTACGAAAGCGCAGGGGGATTCGGTATGTTATCAATTATGGGAACAAGTTCAAATTTAAAAACCATCAACCTGAACCTCTCACATCTTACTTCTCAATCACCGGGAACTTATGAGATCGGCGGAGAAAACCTGGTTCTGGTAAACGCCACTTATATTGAGTCAACAACCAGCGGTTCATCTCAAAACTGGATGGCTCCTTATGATGACGGCGTGCACGGAAGCATCACCATCAGCGAATGGACTGATTCCAACATAAAAGGAACTTTTCATTATGACGCGGCATTGATAGAAGGCAGCACCGTTAATACTTCCAACATCAAAACCGTTACCGAAGGTTCTTTCAACGTAAACTTATAGTAAACCCCAAAACTGAACTACCCTCTCTACTAAACTTAAGTTACTGTAATAAATGTGGTTTTGAGAATGTGTAATGGCGGAATTTCCAGGTGATAAATCTGATTATTTGATTAAATTTGAATCTGAGCCGCCATTATACTTTTTAATTAATCCTATCAATATGAAACGAATAAGATTTTTTTGCATCGGAATACTGTTCATTACGGGAATTTCATATGCCCAGGACAAAGCGCTTATCCGAAAAATAGATTCCCTGAACAACGTTTCCTACGAGAAGAAAATTGAAACTTCCGGCATAAATCTTCAGAAATTCCTCGCTAACCTGAATGAAGCAGAAAAGATAAACTACAAACCCGGCATAGCTGACAGCCAGGCCAATATATCCCTCATCTATTTTTATCAGGGAAAATACGATAAGAGTACAGAGTATTTCCTGAAGGCAATCGAACAATACAAGGCCCTCAACCAAATGGGAAAAGCCGGCTCGCTCTACGGGCTTTACGGGTACCGGCTTCGTCACACTGACCTTCCCAAAGCGATTGAATATATGCAAACAGGAATGAAAATGGCGGAAAAAGCCAATGCCCGCTTTGAGCTGATGGGCATATATGACAATTACGGATTGGTCAAAGAGGCAAATGAAGAATTCGACAGCGCAGCTTATTTTTATAACAAGTCGCTGAAAATGAAACAGGAAGCCAAAGATGAAGTAGGAATTCCTTACAGCCTGAACAAACTAGGTACTTTGAATGCCATTTTAGGTAATTACACAGCCGCCAAAAAATATCTAGACGAGGCTTATCAAATGCGGCTTAAATTAAATGATAAAACAGGAATTGCCGAAAACCTCAGCTTTTATGGCTCCTATTACGAATTGCTGAACGACCGTGAGAAAGCCATCGAATATTTTGAAAAAGCATTGAAAGCCAGCAAGGAAGCCGGATACAATTGGCTAACATATAAAATCTATGAATCACTTTCCGCCAATTATGAAGAAAAAAACAATTATCAAAAGGCGTTGAATTACCTGAAACAATACAACGTTTATAAAGACAGCATTTACAACCTGGAATCTACTTCAAAACGAAATGAGCTTGAAGTACAATTTGAAACGACAGAGAAAGAAAGAAAAATTCTCAAACAAAGAGCCGAAATTGCTGAAAACAAGCTTGACCTTGAAAGAAAAAACCAGCTAATCATCGGAATTATTGCTATAGCGGTTGTAGGTTGCCTGATTGTTTTCCAGTTTTACCGCACCCAAAAGCTCAAAAACAAGCAGCTTCAAAAAGAAAATGAGCTGAAAGACGCGTTGATCAAAATCGAAACCCAAAATAAAATTCAGGAAGAACGGTTGCGCATCTCACGCGATTTACACGACAACATCGGTTCCCAGCTCACTTTTATTATTTCTTCCCTGGACAATCTCAAGTTTCAGCTCAACAAAGAAAACCCCGAAGCCGGCAAACGGCTGGAAGACATCAACCAGTTTACCCGCAATACCATTACCGAACTTCGCGACACCATCTGGGCGATGAACAAGGAAAGCATTCGTTTTTCCGACCTGCAGGTGCGCATCAACAACTTTATCGAAAACGCCAAAATGGCTACGTCCGGTATCCGTTTTCAGGTTGTTATGAGCGATCAAATTGATGAATCGCATGAATTCACCGCTTTTGAAGGAATTAACATCTACCGTGTCATCCAGGAGTCCATTCACAATTCCATCAAACATTCCGATGCAACTGAAATTAAAATCCGGTTTGATAAAGAATCCGACCACTTTACTATTCAGGTTTCTGACAATGGGAAAGGATTTGATGAAACCAACCTCGACCTGGGGAACGGCATTAACAATATGCATAAAAGGATTGCCGAAATCGGTGGCGAACTAAGCCTGAATTCACAACCCGGAAACGGTACTGTGCTGAAGATCACTATTTAATTGTTTTTTGATTGTCCGTTTTATTTATATGTCATTCCGATCGGATTGAAAAGGATAGAGAATCTCAACCGAACTCAGCATTCAACGATTAAGCAATTTAATCGATTAAATAAATTAACCATTCTCAAATTCCCAAATCAGCAAATCATCCAAATAAACCGTATTTTTGGCATCAATTGATGACTCATGGAAGAATACGAAAGGAAACGGCCGGTTAACCGGATTCTGGCTCCCGTTAATAAATTCATCCGGAAACAAACCACCGGGGGCATTGTCCTGATGGCAACCACACTGGTTGCGATAATTCTGGCAAATTCACCTGTGGCGGAAGCTTACCATCATTTCTTTCAGCAAACATTCGGCATTGTTTTAAATGGCAAGACTTACCTGGATTTTACATTTCATCATTGGGTAAATGACGGGCTGATGTCGGTTTTCTTTTTTGCGGTCGGGCTGGAGCTGAAACGGGAAATTGTTGCCGGTGAACTTTCCCGTCCCCGGAAAGCGATGATCCCCATCATGGCGGCATTCGGCGGAATGCTGGTTCCCGCGCTGATTTATCTCTCGCTGAATCCCGCCGGAGATGTTTCAAGAGGCTGGGGAATTCCGATGGCGACCGACATTGCATTCGCCCTCGGCATCCTGTACCTGCTGGGCAGCAGGATTCCCGCTTCGTTAAAAGTTTTTCTGGCCGCCCTGGCCATTGCCGATGACCTCGGCGCTGTCCTGGTCATCGCCCTTTTTTATACTTCCGAGATTTCCATTGAGAATCTTTCCATCGGGCTGGGATTTGTTGGGGTAATGTATCTCGGCAACCGGATGGGCATCAGGCATTTTTTATTTTACGCCATCATAGGAATTTTAGGCGTCTGGATGGCGTTCCTGCTATCGGGTGTACACGCCACTATCGCGGCGGTACTCGCGGCTTTTACCATCCCTGCAGATGTGGTCATAAAAGAAACTTCCTTTGTGAAAAAAATCCATTCACTTCTTGAGAAATTCAAATCGATAGACCCTAAAAATGAAGTTCCCATACTTACGGAGGAACAAGTCCATCTACTCGGGGAAATCAAAGAAACAACTCATCATGCCATTCCGCCCCTGCAAAGGCTGGAACATATTTTACATCCGGTTGTGGCTTTTGTGATCCTTCCCATTTTCGCGCTGGCCAATGCCGGTATTTCTTTAAGTATAGATACGGAACAGCTGTTTTCCACTAACGTTGCCTGGGGGGTCGCTTCCGGATTGCTGATCGGGAAAGTAACCGGCGTGGTATTGTTTACCCTGATGGCCGGTGGATTTAAAGTAAAAAACCTTCCGCACGGTATGAATTTCCATAATTTATTGGGATTGGGTTTTCTGGCTTCCATCGGGTTTACCATGTCGCTTTTTATTACCGAACTGGCTTTCCGGGAGCACGAAGATTATATTTTACAAGCAAAGACCGGGATCATGGGCGCTTCCCTCATCGGAGGGCTTATCGGATATTTCATTTTAAAGATCAATTCAAAAAATAACCGGATCTGATATGGATTATAGCGAAACCGTCGAATGGCTTTATGAAAAGTTGCCGATGTTCCAACGGACGGGAGTTTCCGCCTATAAAGAAAATCTTGACAATATAAAATTCCTCACGGTGCAGTTAGGCAATCCGCAGGAAAAATACCCTACTATTCATGTCGCAGGCACCAACGGAAAAGGAAGCACTTCGCACATGCTGGCGTCCATTTTACAGGAATCCGGTTATAAAACCGGATTGACGACATCGCCCCATTTAAAGGACTTCCGGGAAAGAATCCGTGTAAACGGAATGATGTGCTCAAAAGATTTCGTTGTTGATTTTGTTGAAAAAAATAAAAAGCTCATCGAATCTGTCGAAGCCTCTTTTTTTGAAGTTTCCATTGCGATGGCATTTGCTTATTTCGCACAGCAAAAAGTAGATGTAGCGGTTATTGAAACCGGATTGGGCGGAAGGCTGGACTCGACCAATATCATTCATCCGATATTGTCCGTCATCACGAATATCGGCCTTGAGCATACCCAATTCTTAGGAAACACACTTGCAGAGATCGCCGGTGAAAAAGCCGGTATTATAAAGAAAAATACACCCGTGGTAATCGGAGAAACCGAAGATGAAACCCGGCCTGTATTCATCAAAAAGGCAAAAGAAACCCATTCCGAAATCATCTTTGCAGAAGAAAAAAAATTCAGCCATTACGAATCTGACCTGAAAGGAATTTACCAGGAAAAAAACCGCAGGACTGTGCTAACAGCAATTGAAGTATTACAGCAAAAAGGATTTAAAATCACAGAAGAACATATCCGGAACGGACTGAAAAATGTAGTGAAAAATACAGGCTTACGCGGCCGATGGGAAATTTTACGGGAAAACCCGCTCATGGTTGCCGATGCCGCTCATAATGTCCATGGGTTAAATGAGGCCATCAAACAAATTCGCGCAACCCCGCACGAGCGGCTTCACCTAGTGTTGGGTTTTGTAAATGACAAGGATGTCAAAAGTATTCTGAAACTGTTTCCCCGGGATGCTTATTTCTATTTTAGCGCTCCCGATGTTCCTCGTAAATTACCCATTGAAGAATTAAAAAGCACAGTTCCACCGGAAATCAACGCATCCTTTTTTGGTTCTGTGAAAAAAGCGCTGGAAAAAGCTCAGGAAAATGCCGGCAAACACGATTTAATTTATATAGGCGGAAGCACCTTTTTCGTGGCTGAAGTATTAGATGAAGAAATGGAATAGTAAAGTAATTGAGCGATTCGTTATTAATCAACGATTAACCGTTAAATGGTGAGGTAGTAGATTAACCTGAAAAACCTTTGTCAAAATACTGTATGATGTGAAATAGTATTTTGACAAAAGGATTATTCGAGTTTTATCTTATATTTTCTTTTGAAGACTTTTGGGAAGTAAGCGTTTCCACCCTTTCGGTTTCTTTTTAGTCGCATAGCCATATCCGTAACCATAGCCATATCCGTAACCATAGCCATATCCGTAACCATAGCCATAAGAACGCGCTGAGCCTACGTCGTTGAGCAGCATCGCCATATGGGGTAATTTCTTATCGCGGTAAATATCTTTTGGCACAGCCAGCAAGCGTTTGTCCATATAATCCGCCCTGACCACGTACAGGAACAAATCGGCCTCATTGGATATAATTTGCGTATCGGTTACCAAACTCACCGGGGCCGTATCTACCACAATGTAGTCATATCTACCCTGCGCCTGCCGGATCATTTCCTGGAAACGGCCGTTCATCAAAAGCTCTGACGGGTTCGGCGCCAGAACCCCTGCTGAAATGATGTCAAAATCATATGCGGAATCTTTTATTACAATATCATCCAGGGTAAGGTCTTCATCCATCAAATAATGGGTAATCCCCTTGCGATGTGACATCAGGCTCTTGATGTTCAGATAATCCAATACTTTAGGATTCCGGATATCCGCTTCAATAATCAGCACCTTATTATTGGTCGTAGAGGAAGACAGCACAATAGACAGGTTGGTCGCTACGAAAGTTTTTCCTTCTCCACTAATAGTGGATGTAATATAGACATTCTTGGTTTGATCCTTATTCCCCGAGAGATAAAAGTTGACGTTGGTTCTGAGGATGCGAAAAGCTTCTGCCAGAATGGAACGGTCATTTTTCTCAATAAATGTATGGTCAGAAGAAGGAATATCCCCGATAATGGATACATCCATCATATCTTCCAGTTCTTTCCGGCTGTGGATCTTATTATCCAATAGCAGACGTATATATACAATCCCGAACGGAATCAAGAACCCGAGAATGGCAGCTCCTAAATAAATAATATTCTTTTTCGGAGTAACCGGAATATCACTTCCATAAGCGGTATCTACAATCTTGATCCTTGAAGGTGTGGCAGCGTTAGCAATCTCTGTTTCTTCCCTTTTCTGCAATAAGAACAAATAAATCGCTTCCACGATTTGTTGTTTCCTGGAAATCTCCCTGGATTCTTTTTCCTGTACCGGAAAAGCAGATATCTTGGAATCAATAGTTCCTCCTTCCCTACGAATATTGTCAACCGCAATCTGGGTAGTGCGTTTGTAATTGTCCAGACTATATTTCAATGTCTGACCCAACTCTTTAATCCGTTCATTCAGGTTTTGTACTATAGGGCTTTTTTCTGTAGAATGTTGTAGCATAGAGTTTCTTTGCAACACTAGCTCATTATATTTGACCGTTGCCGAATTAATAGCAGCATCTTGTAAGCCAATATTGGCTGGAACCAGTTCATTTCGGTTATTCTTAAGGTAATCATCCATATAATTGACCAAGCTCAACTGGGTGGAATACTCTAGATATTTTTGATCATTTTCAGCTGAAACCCGTAGATTGATTCCTGTTTCCGCCTGCAAGTCTGATATCCCGTTTTTTGATTTAAATATTTTTACATCCTCATCCGCCGCTTTCAGGTCTTCCGAAATCAGTTCTAGCCTTTCCGTAATAAATTTAGAAGTCTTTTCGCCGATCACCTTTTTGTCATTGACCGCATCTGCATTATACTGACGAACCAGCTCATCAACAATCCGAATAGCCTTCTCCTTTACATTGTCTACCAGTGAAAGCGTGATTACATTGTTCTTTTTGTAGGCGGATCCAGTTGTTTCAATTTGTACTCTGTTTCTATAATTTTCCACCGCTTTCATAAATGGAGATACACTTATTAAGATAGTAGGATTTTCTTCATTTTTAGGATTGTTTACATTGGGTAATAGCATAATATCTCCAATGGGTGACTTAAATTTTTTTCCAAACTTTGAACGAATCTTAAAATCTTTTTCTTCTTCGATTAATTCAAAATCTGTGGGAGAAAGAATTTTAAGCTGAAAATCTGCATTCGCCGTATCTTTTATGGACGGATTAGTTTCCAACATAGAAAGAAAGACAGGCGACCTATCTTTAAATATCTCAGAAGTTTTCACTCTTCCATACCAAAAATATCGGATATTCAAATCCAATTCTTTTGCTACTTCCATCATCAATCGACGAGATTGCAATACTTCTGCCTGATCTTCTACATTCGCTTTTCCTCCATCTGATAAAATAGATAAATCCTGCAAAGCCGCCATTTCTCCTGACAGGGAGTTACTATCATCTAATAAAAGTATCTTAGATTCCACTCCATATTCCGCCTGGACATATCTCAAGTAAATAAATGCCACTACCAATGCGAGAATAAGACCCAACATATACCATTTCCAATAATAGAGGTATTGCTCAATGATCGCTCTTAAATTAATCTTATTTTCTTCTTCTCGATATTCGGAATAAAGGCTTTCTTTGTTTTCCATTTGATAAAATTTGGTTAACGGGTCAGTACAGAAATGACGGTGATGATAAGACTGGCAATTGAAATGATGACAGAAGTGTTCCGGCTGTATGTGGAAGAATTAATCTGTGCCTTATTGGGTTCCACATACACCACATCATTCTGCTTCAGGTAATAAACCGGAGAGTCCATAACTCTTTCAGAAGTCAGATCTACTCGATAGAATTTCTTATTCTCAGTGACTTCACGAATCACTAAGACATTGTTTCTTACTCCATTGATTGTTAGATCACCTGCCAAGCCCAAAGCCTCCAGAATTGTAATTCTTTCATTTTCCAAGGAATATGTACCTGGATGTGACACTTCTCCTAAAACGGTTATTTTAAAATTAGCAATCTGAATATTCACTCCCGGATCCACAATGTATTCCTTCAGTCTACTCTTCATCATATCAATTGCCTCTTTTCGAGTAAGACCGGCAAGCTTTAATTTGCCTAATACCGGGTAATCAATTTCTCCGTTCTTGTCAATTAAATATGTTTGCCTTCGCAGAGGATCTTGAGATTGGGAATAATAACTCACTTGGTTAAATGGTGTAGTCGCCTCAAAGTCCAAAGCGGAAACAGTGATGAGCAATTGATCATCAGGCTGGAAGGTCGGGGTATAATTGGACGCTTGTTCAAATTCGGTGGAATTTCCTTGGAAATACACAATCTTTTCCCGGGAAGCGCAACTTATCAATAACATCATCGAAATCACCAATAATAAACGGCCGGTTATCTGTACATCGAGAATTCTGTTTTTCATAAGTCAGATTAAAAACTTTGCAAATATATAATTAAATTTCAGATATTGATTTTTGTCCATCAAGAGAACTATATATGGAATTCTGGGAGATAAATTCCGGAACCAGTTCCTTTATCTTTGATACCAGCAGCATATTCTTTTCCTGCTGATCCGGATTATAGTTTTCTCTAATCAACTCCTCTATTTTATCTTCAAATTCTCCCCCTTTTGCATGGCAGACTTTGGCAATCATAATTTTCTCATGGTAGGTTTTGACCGAGGTTTCTCCGTTCGCCAGCAGTTCCTCATATATTTTTTCACCGGGGCGCAGTCCGGTGATTTTAATATCAATATCCTGCGGATAACGAAGCCCACTCAGGAGGATAATCTTTTTAGCCAGATCCAGTATTTTTACCGATTCACCCATGTCAAAAACAAATACTTCCCCTCCTTTGCCCATTACGCCGGCTTCCAGCACCAGCTGGCAGGCCTCCGGAATGGTCATGAAAAAACGGGTGATATCCGGATGGGTAACCGTCAGCGGGCCGCCTTCTTCTATCTGCCTCTTGAAAACAGGAATAACAGAACCGTTTGACCCCAGGACGTTCCCGAAACGGGTAACAATGAATTTTGTCCCGGCAATTTTATTGAGATAAGTCACATATAGTTCAGCAACACGTTTGGTCGCCCCCATTACATTGGTGGGGTTTACCGCCTTGTCGGTGGAAATCATTACAAATTTTTCCACTCCGTATTCCACAGCTTTGTCCGCTACTATTTTGGTTCCTTTAACGTTTGTCTGAACCGCTTCATAGGGATTGTCCTCCATTAAAGGGACATGCTTATAAGCTGCCGCGTGGAAAACTATCTGTGGCTCATATACCCTGAAAACGGTGTCAACCCTACTGGGGTCCCTTACATCGGCCATCACAAATTCACAATTGCCTTTGCATATTTTTTTTGTGGATTGCTGGAGGTCATATAAAGGAGATTCTGCCTGATCCACCAAGATCAACTTTTTATAGGAATAAGCCATCAACTGGCGGGATATTTCCGCACCGATAGAACCGGCAGCTCCTGTTACCAACACTACTTTGTCTTTGATTTCAGCGGCAATCACTGGATTATCAAGCTTAATCGGTTTCCGTCCCAATAAATCTTCAATCTTTATATTCTTGATTTGTTGGGGCTTCAGGTCACCGTTCAGCCATTTATTTACTGCAGGGACAATCTTAAGCGAAACCGGCGCATCGGAAAAAGAATCCACAATCTCCCTCAATCGCGATGGACGGATGTTCTGAATGGAAATGATGATGTCATTGATATGGTGTTTCGTTAAGAATTCAGGTGTTACTTTCTGTGAATCATATACATTCACGCCATTGATCCGTTTCCCAATCTTGCTTTTTTTGTCGTCAATATAACCGAATACACTCACCCGGCTGCGTTCGTCATTTTTCAACGCTTTATAGGTAATAATTCCCGAATCACCCGCTCCATAAATCATCACTCTTCGGTTGTAATGCGCACCGGTTACATAATGGTCGTAAAGACTTTTGTAAAGAATCCGGAGGAAAATCAGGGCAATGGTATTCAATAAAAAATGGACAACTATCAGCGGCGTCCTGATCACAAAAATCCCCGGCATATTTTCATCAAGAATCCAGTTGAAAAATCCCAATAAGACAGCCAAGAGTGCATTGGCTTTTAGCACATTCAATATATCTTTGAAGCCGGTATGGCGGACAATCCCTTTGTAGGATGAGGTGGCCAGGAAAGCAACCAGGGCAAAAAACGCAACTTCCGGCACATGACGAAACAAAGTGGTCTGCAAATCCAGGCCAGATATGATACCCAGATCTTTGAAAATAAGGTATGTAATGAAAAAAGTATTGGCGGTGATGTATAGATCAATACATAACACAACCCACCGGGGGGTTTCTTTTTTTAAACTCCGTTTAAGCCTTTGCCTGAATTGTAAAAAACTATATGCCTTCAATGACCTGTCTAAATCTTCGTTATTCAATCCGAACCGCCCGGCAAACTAAACCTGTCTCTAACAATTTCTTATTCGTACCATCCACCGATTTTGAGCATCTCTCAAACATCGGTAGCGCATACATAGGCTTTCACAAGGCTGGGGTTCTATGTTAAACTTTTGCAAAGTTAATTCAATTTTTTGTTTGAACTCAAAAGTATTTGGTTAAATGCGGGTTAAATATAGTGGGTAAGTAAGAAATTGTTAGAGAGTGCTCAGATTGATTTCGAGTATCTCGGCATTCTGCATCTAAGCAATCAAACCATATTATATTTGGTAATTCCAATGGTTTTTTCAATATTCACTTCGAGTAGTGTTTCAGCGGCCGAGTAAATATCTCCTCAATATCCTTATAAAATGGCCTCTACTATCCTTTCCAAGTCTTGCGCGGTCAAATCTGAGCCGCTAGGTAAACACAAGCCTCTTTCAAACAAATCTTCTGAAACACCATTCAGGAATTTCGGGTATTCTTCAAATACCGGCTGCAGGTGCATTGGTTTCCATAAAGGCCGGGTTTCAATATTCAAGGTTTGTAAATTTAATCTTATCCTTTCCCTGTGTCCAAAAGATTCAGTTAAAATACAGGAGAGCCAACGGTTGGAGAAATGGCCTTCGGGTTCGTTCAAGAACGTAATCCCATCCCTGCCTGCCAGCTTTTCTTTGTAATACTCAAAATTTGCCCTGCGCGCTTTTACTCTTTCGTCCAGCACTTCCATCTGCCCTCGACCGATGCCTGCCACAATGTTGGACATCCGGTAATTATAGCCGATATGTGAATGCTGGTAATGCGGCGCATTGTCCCGCGCCTGGGTGGCCAGGAAAACGGCTTTTTCTTTTAATCCTTTGTCTTTTACCACTAGGGCGCCACCGCCCGACGTGGTAATAATTTTGTTTCCGTTAAAGGACAATACGGAAATATCGCCCAGAGTGCCACAGTTCTGGTCTTTGTATTTACTACCCAATGCTTCGGCGGAATCTTCCAGCACCGGGATTTCATATTTATCGGCTATGGCTTTGATTTCATCATGCTTATAGGGCATTCCGTACAGATGCACCGCGACGATGGCTTTCGGTTTTTTGCCGTTCGCCATCCGGTTTTTGATGGCGGTTTCCAATTGTTCCGGACACATATTCCATGTTTCGGGTTCGCTGTCGATAAAAACAGGTATCGCACCCTGGTACCTGATGGGATTGGCGGAGGCGGAAAAGGTCATACTTTGACAAATTACTTCATCACCGGGTTGGACTCCTAACAATATCAAGCCCAAATGCAAGGCAGCAGTGCCAGCGCTTAAAGCAGCCACATGAACATTTGCTTGTAAGTAAGTTTCTATGTCTTTTTCAAAGCCTTCCACATTTGGGCCGAGAGGAGCCACCCAGTTGGCATCAAAAGCTTCGTGGATATATTTTAATTCGTTTCCTCCCATGTGGGGTGAGGAAAGCCATATCTTGTTTTGGTGTGTCATTTAAGTTGAGTATTAACGAAGCAAAGATACGCTGTTTTAATACAGCTAAAAAATAACTTACATTTAAGAATTTTACAAATGATTTAATTATGGAAAAGCTCGTTCTCTTTCATTAAAATAGGCTCTATATCTACATCTCTTAAGAAAATAAGCTCTTCGTTAAAGTAGTGTCTCCCACTTTCTATTTCATGTCTTTTCCCTGAAAGAAATTTAATAGTATCTCCAATTAAATCAAAACCTACTTTTGATAGTATTCCTGTATATGCCATATGGCGAATATTTATTTCTGTTACTTTTAAATTGAGTTTTTCGTCTTCTTTTAAATCAAAGCTGTAAACACCATGCGCTTTAACTTGAGTTTTATTTTGAACATAATCCATAACTTCTTCACAAAATTCCAATAGTTTTTCCTCATTTATAAAACGTCCATAAGAAGTGTTTCCTGTAACTTTCGAAGGAGCAATATCAGCCATAACATATTCTACACAATGAAGACCCGCATTTTTAACTAGTTCTCCATTGATATACATCATTTGATTAGCAAGATGTCTTCCTGTTAAATATTCACTAATTGTAAACTCTGACACATCTTTATGGATAAACAACCAGGCGTCAAGCTCATTCTGAGAATTTAATTTAAGGGAACCTAAACCTCCAGAACCTACAGAAGCCCTTATCCAACATGGAAATCCAATTGTTTTTTCAATTAAATCACTATTATGATCTCTTTGGGTTATTATAACGGTCTTAGGAATATAAGAGGTTTCCCTTAATAGATTTGCCATTTTGGCTTTATTCATTAATACCTCTACATGTTCTATCGGTGGTATAAACACAGGGCAGGGAAATTTTCCATATTGATTTTTATATTTGCCCCATGCTGTAACTTCCATTTCCGGTTGTACAAAGGCAATATCAATTTTCTCATCTTTTATAATTGATTTAATTTTATCCCAATAATCTTTATGGGTCACTCGCGGAATCAAATATGATCTGTCAATAAAATCTTTCATATAAAAGCCTAGTGCCTTAGGGTTGCTATCTGTCCCAATTAACTTAAAATTACTATCAAGTTCTCTAAGTCGTTTTACAATTGAACGTGGCGTAGGGCCACCTATTCCCGTAATTAATATATTCATATAAATTAGTTTGTACCATTAAACGGTTGCATTGGTCTTTCATCACTCTGATTAACCCCTTCTCGTTTTATGACTTTTTTTACAGTTAATAAAAATATTTTGAAATCAAAATTAAAACTATGTTTTTGTACATACTCCATATCAAGTTCAAATTTTTGAGTCCAGCTAATTGAATTTCTCCCGTTCACTTGTGCCCAACCGGTAATACCTGGTTTTACTTCGTGTCTCCTTAACTGTTCTTTTGAATATAACGGAATGTATTTGAATAATAAAGGTCGAGGCCCTACTAAACTCATATCTCCTTTTAATACATTAAATAATTGGGGGAATTCATCTATAGACAAGTTCCTTATAATTCTACCTAATTTTGTAATTCTCCTAACATCTGGCAATAAATTCCCTTCCCTGTCTTTTTCATCTGTCATTGTTTTAAATTTGATTATTTCAAACGCCTTCTGATTTTTCCCAGGTCGAATTTGTGTGAAAAATGGGGTTCCTTTATTTTGAATTGTCAGCAGTACAATAACCACAATTAATAGTGGACTAAAAATAATGATTAATAGAAAGGAAATAACTGTGTCTAAAGTGGGTTTTATTACTCTTCTATACATCTTCTACCAATAAATGTTTTAAGCCTTTATTTACCGGCAATTGCCAAACCAATTTACACCAATCATGGTTCCCTTCTATCAAACCTGGTCCCTTTTCAGTCACAACTACGTCCCAACCAATTGATTTATTTTGTGGTTGAGAGAAATGTGCTTCTTTCACCAATTCTAAAATTTCATTCCAAAATGGAATTTGAAATCCTTGAATTTTTATTCCCGTTATGGGATGAATTTTTTCAGGTTGTTTTGTAATGTCGGAATAAACACCATCGCCCAGTACAACTCCTGTTTTTTCATCTATTTCTGCTGCCAAATTTCCGGCAGCCATATTATCAACCGGAGAATTTATAGAAATCCTCAATCTACAACCCAAAATTTTATACTTCTCATTTTGATCAATTCGAGTGAAAATTCGAATGGTATTTACTGCTGAAGGAGACAATTCCTGTAATTTTGGATGTTGAACAATAAAGGTTTCAATTAAGTCAAACTTATTCTCTTTCATGTATTTTAATAATCCCTGTTTATTAAAATCTTCAGTTAAAATAATTTGAACTCCAACTCCACATTTTCCGCTAGCCTCTTTTAGAACTAATTTTTTGTTTTCAGATAGAAGTTGATTTAATATTGAACTATCTTTGACCAATTCGTCATATGTGTAATCTTCTGTTACAATATATTTTTTAAATTTTTTATAGAAAATGCGTTTGTCATCTAGAATTTCTCGCTCCTTAGGCGGATTGTCTTTTAACTGTAATTCATACATTGAGCCTGTCCCCATCCATTTTAATTTTTCTGCATGACTTTTAGTCAGAAAACCAAATTGATAAAATTCAAGTATTGAAATATTATATTGAATTGAATTAACAAAAATTAAATAATATTGTGTTAAGACCCCAATATCTTTTGATTTCTTTGTGTCGTTTACAAATTTTTTAAATAAGGGTTTATTTAGATTTTTTAAATAATATAAAAAATACAGTATTCTCTTAAAATATTTCATATGTTGTTAATTAATATGCTTTGACTTTCTAATTTCTTGTATCAATTGCTCTGAACTAAAAAACTCTACATCAGGCCATTTCCTCACGATTTCTTGTAACAATATTTTTAGATCACAAAATCCTTTTTTTCGATTTTCAGGATCAATCTGCCCCGTAAAATTAACTCGATGCGAACTTATAATGGCTGGTTTGAAACAGAAAAAGGCTGCTTCAATTGATTTCAGTGCATTTTTGACTGCCATTTTATTTGTCGTCGGTTCAAATACCACATTTCTTACCATAATCAATTGATTTACATCATTCGATTTTCCTGTAAAATTAAATGATTTTTTGTACTCACCATTCCCCAAATGGTTATTATGAAATTGCCCCCTATCATAAGCTAAAATTCCCTCATTTTTTAGTGATTGGACAACTTCTTCGTGAACATTAGCTGTTGGCGCCATGAAGTGAGTGGTTTTGTATCCAAAAACTTTTTCAAATTGATGGACACCATCAATTGCAATTTCTTTTAAATATTTCAATTCCTCTTTTTCTTGAAAAGCAAAAGATGCGGTATATTTAATTTCAGAAAACCCTGAATTTGCTATTCCAATATTGGAACAATTTTCCAAAGCAGTTAAAAGTATTTTATCTCTTTTTTTTAATAAAAAATCAAAACTCTTTAAATTCAAATGTTCTCTTCCATGAAACTGAGGTCTCAATAAACCATTATCAATTCCTTCTTTCCATAAACTCCAAGTACCTTGATAATCTGTTGGATTTTGTATGCTTAGTTTTTTGTACGTTTCAGGTAGCATCTCATATTTATAGGACTGATAATCATTTTCTTTCATTTCTTCAAAATTAATGTTGCATGGTAGTGCAAAAGGAGTAAATACAGCCGGGTTATTATGTTTATCCTTTACGCTTGTAAGTATTTCTAAAAGAATTTCAATATCAACTCGGTTTTCCAGTGCATCTAATTTGTCAAAATGGCTTTTTGTATTTAGATACCCTTTTTTTAATAATTTTTCTCTTGCTTCTTTAGAACCGAGTCTGACATTCCCATAATCATCAACGGATATGACTACAATCTTTCTCATAGTAGTCCAACCCAATATATTTTTTAAGTATTGTTTCATTCTATTTTTTATGAATTTTGAAGCCGAGTTTTTCCGCAAGTTTCAACGAGGCAATATTGTCTTCTGATGTTACATACCAAAACGATTCTACTGTATCTATTAAGTATCTAGTAGATTCTAATATGGTAGCAGCGGCAATACTTTTTCCTCTATATTCATAGTTTGTCATCACATAAATAAATTGAATATCCTTTTTATTCATATATGGAAACTTGTAAATTTTAGGAACAACTAATAGAGACGATACCAATGTTGATTGATTATATACACTAATTTGAAAAAAATTTCTATTTGATAAAAGTTTTAAAACGCTCGCAAATGAAAAAATTAAATATTTTAACGGCTTTCCAGGTGGCTTTAATTTAAAAAGAGAGGGCCTCCAAATTTGAACACTGTAACCTTCCGGAATCTTAGATATTGGTTGTAATGTTGTTGTTGTTAAATATACTGTTCTATTGCTCATATTCTCTATTCATCAAATAAAACTCAACAAATTTATCCGCATTTCCTCGTTTAAAATCATTTGAAGCATTTAATGCATTATTACGCGTATTCATGTATAACGTAGGATCATTTTTCAATGAAAGTATATATTTTTTTGCTACCTCAATTTGTTGTTTATCACAACAAATTGCATGTTTATATTTTTCTGCATAAATTTGAAGTTGGCTATCTGTGGAAGCGATATAAAGAGAGGGTATTCCATAACCCATCAAATTATAAGATTTACTAGGAACACTTCCTTTACTTGTTTTTTCATCTAAAATAACAACACCAACATCTGCTGCAGACAATGAATGCGGAAACATTTCGTCTGATTGAAAAGGTAAAAACATACAATTGGGTAAGTTTCGTTTATTTACCAATTCTTCTAAATATTTTTTTCTCGGACCCCTACCAATGATTTGAAATAAAACCTCTTTTTCATCCTTCATTACTTCAGCCAAATCAATCATCGCTTCTACATTGTGGGTTAACCCAATATTGCCGGAATATTGTATGATAAACTTGTTTTCTAGGTTATGATTTTTTATAAATAAATTATCTTGTTTTTCAATTGAACTTGCACTTTGAAAGATGGCCCAAATAGGTTGTACGATAATTTTATCCCTGGCAACATATTTCTCTAATAAATCTGCCATTCTTTCACTAATAGTAAATAAACGATAAGACTTCTTGAATGATCTTTTATTAAGCCAAGACCAAATTATATACCCCGGACTTGATTCTTTCATTCCTGTAATTTTAAAAATATCGGGATATATATCCCAAATAATCATACTGAATTTGTGTGGAAGAAATAGGTTTAATAAATATCCCATCGGTGGAACTGAAACAAATAAGACTTCGTATTTCCTGTATTTGATTAAAAGTAGCCACCACATAGTACATAATGCGATTAAATAAGAAAACGCTTTTTTAGATGCCGGGCTTTCATACCATTTATTTATCTTCTGAACTTTAATATTCGGATTTAGTTCTTCTCCTTGCACATGAATGCTTCCCGTCATCAAAACTACCTCATCCATTTTTCGATAAAAAGCATTGGCAAGACCTATTGTGAGATAATTGACCGCTTGATTAACAATGATTAGTTTTCTTTTCTCTGGCACAATTTATATTTTATTTTTGGAGAATATCTTCGCAAATTTCTAAATATTTTTTAGCTCTTGCCTCAGGTGTATGAAATTTTTTTAATTCTTCCTTTCCTCCTCTTATCAAATCAGATTGAAGATTCTTATCAGAATTTAGAGCTAAAATTTTATTTACTGCATCCCCCGCATCTGTGGGTTTGTAATATAATGCCGCTTCCCCACAAACAGTACGAGCAAATCCCATATCAGTCGTAATGATAGGAACTTTCATCTTCATTGCCTCAGCATAGGTAGCAGAAAAGCATTCTAATAAAGTTGGAAGAAAAATCGCATCGCATTCTTGATAGAGCTTTGGACAATCGACAGGTTTCTGTGGTCCCACATTGTAAATTAAATTGTGGTATTTTATCTTGATAATCTTATTGAATTCTTCTTGAGGCAAAGTCAACACAAATCGTATATTATTAACTCCCTTAGCTAAAAGTTTCTCACAAACATCATTTAGGATTTCAATATTTTTATGTTTATAGTACCCACTCAACAGTAAAAAACGAAATTCATTTTTTTCTTTAGCTGATAACTGATGTGAATGTTTTTTCTCTACATTTTCATATTGAGCTCCATAGGTGTTAGAGACCGTTATTACATTTTGTGTGTTTATCCATTTTCTCAAACGGATATTGACATCATCAGTTTGTACTACATAATAATCCGCATCTCTTTTTGTAAACCATTGGATAGTTTTCCCTTTAAAATACCAAAATATTCTTTTGTTTAGGGATAATTGTTGAAAAAAAGGAGATTCGTTATAGACATAATGGGGTAAATTGAATCCCATTAAATGAGGGGAATTTGGTCGCCAATATGCGGGGCCTGAAGTTGTAAAGACAACATCCGGTTGTACTTCTTGCTCAATTTTTTCAAAATATGAACTTTGATTAAATGAAAATACCTTCGTAGCCGGTCGAAAGGGAATTGTATAAAAACTAAAGTTTACAGGAAAAGTTTCAGCTTGTATAAGTTTAGCGATACTTCTGCCCAAGATTACTACATAAGTATGTTGGGGGTATTTTTTGCATTCTTCTAAAAAAGAGGATGCTACTTGGATACTACCTCCTTTAAACGTACTTGCTGTGTTGATTAGTATTTTCATTTAGTTAGTTTGGGTAATAAAGTGAAAAAAGCGATTGATAATTTTTTCCTTAGAAAACTCTTTAATTTTGAATTTACTATTGCTAGAAAAAACATCTCGCAAATCTTCATTTTCAATTAGTCTCTTCAACTTTTCTTGGAAAGCTTTTTCGTCGTGGGTTTGGATTAAAAATCCATTTAAATGATCTTCAATCATATCTGATGGACCCGCATCGCAATCATACGCAACAACGGGCAATCCATAGGATAATGCTTCCCCGATTACATTCGGGAAACCTTCAGAACTAGATGTAAATGCAAATATCTTAGCTTTTTTATAATACTCTTCAATATTTGAAATTTTTCCTGTCAGTTCTATTTGTGCAGGTTTGTGTTCATTTGCTAAAATTTTTAATTCTGTAAGCAAATCTTTATTTTTGGCATTCCCACCGCAAATAATCAATTTCCAATTGGGTAAATTTAAATTTGAGAAAACTTTTATTAACGTATCAAAATGTTTAGTTTCAATTAGTCTGCCCACAGATAAAACGATATTCTCTCTCGAGTTAGGCTTTTCCCCTTCTTGTAAATTGATTGGGTTTCCAATAATTTCAATGTTTTTATTCCAATTATTTTTTTTTGCAATCTCTGCCGCCTTCTGAGTTTGGGCAATATATCCCGCTGCTTTCGGATATAATTTATCTCGAAGCCAATTATTTAACCGGCCCATATTTTTATTCGGTTCACTCCTATCTGAGATAAAAACCCGAAAGGACGTATCTAATAATCCTAACAAAACTAAATTGTTCCAATATTCTCCAAAACTCAAAATCGTTGTTGGCTGAATTTCTTTGACTTTTTTACGTATAAATCCTAAAGTTTTTAATGTGCTTCGTGTTCTTTTGTGAGATTGAAATTCAAACGAAGGTTTATGAATCCTAATACGCTCATCTAATTCAAATTCAACTTCTCTTTTTCGTCCAATTAATATTAAATGAACCTCAACATTCGGTCTATCGACAAAATCATTGATTAATATGGACATAACACGTTCCATTCCTCCTAAGTGTAAAGAATGTATGACACAAGCGACTTTTATATGCTGATTCAAATCTTCCAATTATCAATTTTTTTTTTCTTTAGGATCAAATTTCCTAATTCCACTGAAGTCAGGAATTCTACATCTGGCCATGTTTTGATTATTTTATCCAATAAATCTTGAAGCATTTGTAAGTTTCTCATTCTATTTTTTTTATCAATTGCTCCAATAAAATTCAATCTATGAGTTGTAATTACTGCCGGTTTTTTCCAAAAAAACGCATTCTTAACTTCGGAAAAACAGGTTTCTGCTTCATTTTTATTTGTAATGTTTTGTGAAGGTTCAAATACACAATTTCTAATTAAATAAACTTGATCATTTTTATTTCGGGATCCTAAATAATGACGAGTAAGCGTTCTTTTTTTTCCACTATTCAACATTGGAAGCTTTTGGTATTTCATTCCCTGAAGAATTTCAACCTCTTGTTGATTCAGAACGTCTTCAATTTTAGAATTCCAAATAAAATTATTTGCGATGAATGACAAGGATTTATATCCAAATATTTTTTCAAACAACTCCAAACCCTCTTTAACCGCCTGTAAAGCAACTTCCTCTTCAAAATCCGAATGAACATCATAGGAGGCTTGAATGTTTCGAAGATTTGGTGTGATTATCCAGCAGCCCAAATCAAAAGCCTTAATCGCTTGTGGGTCTTTATTTTGTAACAATTGTAACCAATATGCTGAATTTAAATGTTCCCTCCCATGAAACTGAGGGAAGAATATTCTTTCATCCACTCCTTTTTCCCAAAGTTGCCAAATATTTTGATTCGGATAATATCGATTAACGGTTTCAGTAAAAGGTTCGTAATAATAGTTTGTGAAATTATTTTCTTTAATTTTCTGAAAATCAGGATTACCCACAACCGTATTTGCTGTAATAATGGGAGGGTTTCCTCTGATATCGCGAAATTTTAAAAGCACTTCAAATAATGCTTCCATATCTTCCGAATCAGCAATTGTATCCACTCGACAATAAGGATTGTTTTTTATGTATTTTGAATCCTCCGACAAAATATCGTACGTTCTAGCATTCGGCATTCGAATGCTTCCCCAATCATCACTTTCAATCACCACAATTTTGCGATTGATTTGGAATCCTCTATTATTAAGGAGTGTGTTTTTTAAATAGTGAACTGCATCCATATTAAAGATTTTGAATGAAATCCCAAGTAGATGTATCTTGCAAATCAAAGAAAAACCATGCAGTAAAACAGTTGGAAATAAAAAAAGTTGGAATAACAAATTGTAAGATTCCCGGTATCTTGATAAAAAGTATAAATAGAAATATCCCTAAATAAATATCATTCATGAATCGGTTTTTTTTCAACTGCAATATTTTGTATTCATAATTTAATTTAACCAAAAAAATAAGGTTAAAAAAAATAAATACTTCATAATACCGAAAATGCATAAAAAACCCTCTCATTAAAAGGGCCATAAATAAAAAAACTATATTTATATTGAAAAGTTCTCTTGTTTCTTTTGATAAATTTTTTACACCAATTTTAAACAATATAATTACTGTATTTAAACAAAACAAGCCATAAAGAGAAATATCTCTCCAATAAGCAGCGTACCATACCCTTTCCTTGAAGGATTCAAAACTAAGTTCTGCCCTATCTCCAGTATAGCTTGTAAATTTATCCTCTACGGAACCTCCAACAAATGAAACAATCGGCTCTATTAGCCCAGAAAAACCAACGTTAAGAAGTAACCCTAAAGGTAACAAAAGCAATAAAATTTTATAGTTTGCTTTTTTCCCAACAGCTAATATACCATATAGAAAAAGAAGGAATAAAAGCCCAATATGAATTAATGGCCCCAGTATAAGATAATAATATCCTTTTCTCTGCCCATCATTTAATAGTAAATAACCATAAATAAAGGACATTGTAGCTGTCCAAAACCTAAATTGGTTGATACCTTGGGTCGGGAAGAAAAAGACAACAATTACAGCAGAAAATATATATATATATATATTTTTAGTAGAAGTATGTAAATACCCAAAAAGCATTATAATTACTCTTGCAAAGAAATATCCGTAAATAAGACCTAGTATTAAAATGAAAATATGCTCATTATTTGTGATTCGTGAGGCCAAAAAATAAACTAATTGTACACCTATATCATAATGCTTTTCTTGAAGTGTTATGAATTCATAAAGATAATCAGCCAAATAATCAAATCCATAGTTGCCGTAACGTAAAAATTCTTCTTTATACCTATTTATATCGGGGGAGTCAGAAGTTATCGCAAAATTAAGCCCTATAAAACCACTGAGAAGAGTCAATAACAACTTATCACGCTTGTCCTTAAATAATGAGATAAAGGAATTAATAAATCCCAAGAATGGCCAAAAAATAAAAATCACAAAGCTATTCATATTCTTATTTTTATTTTTGTAAAGAGTCTCTTTTTTAAAAAAAAGTCTTTTATCCAATAAAGTGTAATCATAAATGGGTTATATGAAAAAATTTCAGTGCTTAAATTATCCTTATTAATATCCTTTCCTTCCAGAAAAATAAAGATCTGGCTTAAGTCTTGGTCACTAATCGCTTCTTTATGAATAACTAGCTCATTATCAAGCTTATTTTTTTTGACTGTCTGACTACCAAAAAAATTAGGCTGCTCCCTATGCCAATATTCTAATTTTGTATCAGAAAATTCTAACCCAAGCTTCGCACATAAATTTTTAATATATAAAGGATTGGTTAATAAATTATCCAACATCACACTTTGTGTTTCAGGGAACACCGTATAAAATCTTTTATAGTAATTTTTATAAACTTTTTTCCAGTTAGTCAAATTTCTTTTTTCGAAAGATCTTTTCAAATCAATAGGATGCTTATAAGTAACCAATCTCATTATCTCAAATCCGTCATCATTATCTAATGCTTTTTTAAACCAAAAAGGATCTTTGGATGAGTCTAATATGATTTTTATGTGAGGGAATTCCCGAAAAATATTTTTATAAAGATGTTCCGGTTTATCAGAGATAATTCGATTCCATTTTTCATTCATCTTTAATTTCCTAACCTCATCAACATATCTTTCTTTTACAGGATAAAACAAATGCATCACTTCCCCCAAAGCAATCGCATCACTTTGATTAGCTAATACCAAAGATGTCATTGTAGTACCACTGCGTACAGATCCTCCAATCTGGATTACTTTTCTTCTCATGATTTTTAATTTATCTTATCATATATTTCCATAATTCTTTTTTCAAAAGCCCTTGGCTGGTAAAACTGTTTACTAATTTCCAATGCTTTATTACCCATTTCAGGAATCAATCTTCTTTGGGTTAGGATATACTCTAATTTTTGTTGTAAACTCCTTTGATTATTAGACTCAAATAAGAAACCAGTTTCGCCTTCCATTATTTGTTTACTTAAACCGCCATCATCAGCAATAAGTACAGGTAGCCCCGCACTCCACGCTTCTAAAATCGAATAGCCCAAAGGTTCGGACTCTGCAGGTAGAACAAAAAAGTCAAAATTCTTGTATCTATTAAGACATTCTTTATATGGTAAATTTTCTTCTAATGAAATTCCTTTTGTACTCTTAACTGTTTCAATCAGATTTTTATAGGTAGGGGATAGCTCATCTTTTACAGTTCCTATTATGTGTAAAGTCGCCTCATCTTTTTGTAAATATGGACGTAATGCAGCAACCAACATTTTTATGTTTTTTCTTTTTTGATCTAATTTGCTCACGCATAAGAATTTTATAGTTTTCCCTTGTTTTTTTTCTCCCGACGGAACACTAATAACGGGAAAATAAAAAGAATGTGTCTTACCTTTACTTTGTAGCACTCTCGGATTTGAATTTTTAAAAATCGGTGTAATTCTATTTTGTTTATTGAAAATCAGTTTTATAAGTATTTTATTAAATAACGATAATTTTCTATATTCTAAGTCAATATCCCATAAATTGTATAATAAAAATTTTATTTTATTTCCTGATAAGAATTTGAGAGTGATCGTTTGAAAACTAAAATCCCTTGCAATAATTAAATCTGGCTCAATTTTTTTAATTAGTCTTATTAGAGCAAAAGGATTAGGTAAATACTGCCAGTTTGGAGGCAATCTCTTTTTAAAAAATCCAAAATTTAGACTGCTTGGAAATTTTATATAGTGCTTGTTATGATGATATTTGGTCTTCGACACTTTGGTATATTTAAAATCATCAAATAAGGAAAGGAAATGTACCTCATGCCCCGCGTCTTCTAGTCCTTGAATCATTCCATTATAATTAGCATGAAACCTTGGGCCTGATAAAAGTATTTTCATTTTCCATTAAGTTTTAAAAAGGCATATACCTTCCATTTCACAAAATATTTAATCGTCAAAAATAAAATAAATAAAAAAGCTCTCAGATTCAAGTGAAGAGTTATTTTAAGTTTTGCTCTCCATGAATAAAAGTATTTTTTGGTTAGTTCGACTTTACTAAGGCCTGACCATACTCCTCGTTGATGCTGCCTATAGACAGCGGTACACATTGGGAGCCTAATACCTAATTTTTGTTTGTCCGTTAGCTGTATTTTTAGTAGTGTATCTCCATTTATTTTATTTTTAGGATTGAGTTTATAAATCTTATCAAGGTTCAAATAATCTTTATTAAATAAAATAGTCTGTGTACGCGTTTGATATTTCCTGCCTATTAAAAAATCATACTGCGTAAATATTTCTTGTTTTAAGTTCGCAATTGATTCCAAAGAATTCCCCTGATCATCTATTTTTAGAGAATAAGTAAAGCAAATACTATATTGCGGATTTTTTTCTAAAAAATCTACCTGATTTTGCAGCTTATATGGGTCTGTCCAATAGTCATCTCCTTCGCAAAGCGCAATATATTTACCATTAGCTCTTTGATAATTAAAACGAGGATTCATACCACCTCCATAAATAGAGCGCTGATTTTGTTTTTGTAAAACAGGTTTAAAAATATGTGGATATTTATTACTAAATTCCATTATTATATCTTGCGTATTATCTGTTGACGCATCATCATGGATTAGTATTTCTATTGAAAAATTTGTTTGTTGCATTAAAAGACCACTCAATGTCTGCCGTATATATTTCTCGTGATTATACGTCAATACACACACACTTACCGTTGGGCTTACATTACCCTCGAGTGGTCGATTCGATAAAATTTGTAAATCCCTTTGCATTATTTGCTCGTTAGTCGTTGATAAAATTTTTGTTTGGCATTCATATTGTCCAAAACACTTTTAGATACATTATAATTTATGTTTTGTGTTTCTTTTGTGTGAAAATCATTTATTTCATGATTTGAAATATCTTTCAATTCTTCCCATGAATATTGTCTCTTGTACCCTAAGTGGGTCATTTCAAAGAAGCATATTGCTTCAATAAATTTTATTTCTTCGACTGACAACTCTTCTTTAAATTTATTAAAATTATCTGTCATTACAGGGTTTGAAAGATTTTCCCATGCTTTTTGTTTTTTGGCATTCTCCTTAGTAAGGTCATCCTTTTCTATACTTAGCATTTCTTTTTCAAATCCAAAACCTAGTAAACAAAGAATTTCTTTAGATAAAGATGCGAGGTCACTTACTAAATCTTCATATTTTAACAAAAAAGAATTATTACCTTCTAGGTAGTGTATTTTTAAATACTGCTGTTGGTCTTCTTTCCATTGCCTCGCAGCACCAACAACTCCTCCAAAATGAATTGAACTTTTCTTCCAAGATAAGGCCATGTCCCTTGGGTCTCTGACAAGATAAATATAAGATGCTTCATTAAAGTACTTTTTTAAAAATGGGTAAAATTCAAAAAGCTTTATTTCTTTAATAAACAAATGTTGCTTGTTATTTGCTAACATCTCTGTGGTGAAAAAATAATCAATAAGTCCGGAAATATCTCCCAATGAAATGTTTTTTTTAAGTTTGTCTAAATTAAATTCTGACCTCCATAACGAAAAACTAACATTATAAAGATTAAGCAGGTCCTCTAATAATTCATTCCAATTTTTTGGCTGTTCTATTGGCATATATCTAAAATAATTTCTGACAAGCGGGTTGATTAAATGTTTTGTTGCCGGACCACAGATCTGGGAATGATTATTCATTATTTTTGTAATGAAATTACTACCGCTACGCTCACTGCACATTAAAAAAGTATATTTTTTACTTTTCATCATACCCACTGAAATTTAGTGTTCAATTCCTGAAAGTTTTTATCTTCAATTACTTCATTTATAATATATTTAGGTAGCGAATCCTGCCAAGCGTTATCATTGGTTTTTTTCTTAAAAACTGAATATGCGTCTTGATTTTCTTTTTTATTGGATATTTCTAAAAAATCAATTGTTTGAGGTTCCATATTTAATTCACAAAAATCAAATAAACCTTTAGTAATTTGCTGTTTTTTTTCAAGTAAATCACTATAGTTTAACAAATAGAACCTGTCAGGGTATTTTGTTTGTAAATTCAGAAAAACATGAGTCACTTCAATCCATTTTTCAAATCCATGAAATTCTTCTTTTTTATTCAAATTTTTTCGGGGAGCAAACCTCCATTCATCTTCTATTTTCCATTCTAATTCTTTTTTGAATTCTTTAGGTGCATTTAACCAAGAATTAATAACCGCTAGCGGATTTCTTACCAGACCTATAACTCGCATTTCATCATCTGTTTTTATAAGATTAGTTAAAAGGTTATGGTAACGGACTTCCTTATAACAAATATGCGTGATGTTATTTTTTTTAAAATCGGGAATAGTCCCTCTTTTGATTCCATCTGTTTGATTTATAAAATCGTCATTAGAATTTTTTATTTTGTTAAAAAAATTGATAATCTCCTGTTTTGAAGATTTTTCATTCAAAGCATTTTTAAAAGCATAAGAAAATAAAGGCTGATATCTAAATGCTAAATGAGAATTACTGTTAAAAATATTTCCTAACCAAGTTGAGCCACTACGCGGGACGCTATGAATTGCTATTCTTTTCATTCTTTATACTAGCTGATAATCGGAAAGCATTTTTTTAATTTCCTTTTTGGAATTAAACATCAGGGCATCAATAATTGAAAGACCCGGCACAAATTTATGATCAAATTGCTTATATTCGCCAAGTATGGGTTTTATGAAATCCAATTTTATATTTTGTTTTGAAAAGTCGCCTTTCACATAAAGTTCTTGTCCGCCAAGTGCATTTATATAATAATCTGCGCCCTCTATCTTACAGATATCTATCAATCTTTCTTGTCTTTCTAAATTTTTGTTTTGGTACTTGTCTGATGATGTTATAAATTTGGTTTTGATGCCTAAGTACTCTGAAACAGATTTTATACTATCTATAGCCAAATCGCTGACCGAGTTGTGCTCTTTATTTAACGCTTTCATTACCAAAGAATTTATGCTTTCAAATTGAGGTGCTTTTTTGTAGCTATGTTCAATTGTCAGAAGAAATTTTTTTTTCCAATCGTCATAACTTTCTTTATTAATATAACTTTCTTTAATACTATTGTTTTGGGACGCTTTTACAAGTGGAACTGTAAACATAAAATCTTTTCCATTGACAATAATTCGGTTTCTGTTAACCCATCCCCTTTTTATAAAATTCACGTCATCATAAAATACAAAAAGTTCAACTGCGTTTACCAGTTGAAAGTATCCCAAATAAGGAAAAATATAGGGTTGCATTATGGCTAACTTCATACTATTTTCTTAATAATTTTGGAAATCTGTTTTACTTCTTCAGAATTCAAATCATAATATAGAGGAAGGCACAGAACTCTTTTCGCTATATCATCTGTAACTTGAAAATTTTGATTAGGCAAATAAGGAACACTATTTGCTAAAGAAGGGTAAAAATACCTACGTGTTTGGATTTCATTTTCCGCTAAATTCTGCATTGTTCTTTTTAAAATTTCTTCAGAGAGAAATAATACCGGATAGTATGCATAATTTTTTACCGCTTCTTTATGCCAAAGCGGCTTCGTCAGCTTTGCATTTTCTAATAATTCATCATAATGCTCGGACAGTTCTTTTCTTTTTTGGTGTATTTCTCCAATATAGTTTAAATTTACTAATCCCATAGCGGCATGAAATTCTGAGTTTTTACCATTGATTCCCAGTTCACAAAAAGCTTCAGGTCCGTCAAACCCAAAATTACGGATGGCTTTTAATTTTTCATGGAATTGCCTGTTTTTTGTAATAACCAGCCCGCCTTCTACTGAATGATACAATTTGGTAGCATGCAGACTACACGTGCTGATATCACCATATTCAAAAACAGATTTTCCATTTATTTTTACACCAAAGGCATGTGCGGCATCATAGATGACCTTTAAATTGTGTTTATCTGCAATTTGTTGAATTTTATCAACATCACAAGGATTTCCATATACATGGGTTGCTAAAATAGCAGTAGTATCGGAAGTAATCGCCGCTTCAATTTTATTCGCATCCATGTTTAAGCTTTGCGGGTCAATATCCACAAAAACAGGATTACAACTTTCCCAAACAATGCTACTAGTAGTAGCAATAAAGGAAAAAGGGGTCGTTATAATATCGCCCTCTAAATCAAGTGCCTTGATTGCCATCTGTATAGCCACTGTCCCATTCGTTACAAATAAGAGATTTGAAACATCAAGATATTCTTTCAGTTTTGTTTCTAGCTCTGTTGCCATCGGCCCCATATTGGTCAGCCATTTATTCTCCCAAATTTGGATAAGTAGTTTTTGGTATTCTTCCTTCGGGGGCAAAAAGGGTTGAGTTACGGGTATCATGATTTTATTTTTATTTCGGTGGTTTTATTTTCCCATGGGAAATTTTGAATTTCAGTCTCTTTTCTCAAAAACACACAAAGTTTTTGATATGCTCCTTCTTCAGCTACATTCAATATTAATAAGTCATTGGGCCGATGTCTAAAATATTCAACAACACTATTGTTATAATCTATATAACTCTTTATCAATTCTTTTTTTTCATAAGGATTATCTTCTGGCGTAGTATGTGCCCAGCGGTTGGTTTCCCAAGGCCTTCCTTTGTAGATATAGATGGCGTTTTGTAAGTCTTCTTTTGTCGGAATACGGCCATCTTTTCCCCATTTTTTAGCATGAAATTTGGTGAGCGAATCATACCATTGTTCAGGTGAGTCTCTAACAGTTAAAATAAATTTGCTGTTAGGAAAAGCATAATCCATGACTGTAAAAGTATAAAGTTTGCTAAACGGAACATCCTGAAAAAATTGTGCAGTATGACAATATCGTACTAAATTTTTGAAATCCCGCCTTGCCCACTGATCCATCATTTTTTCCGCTATTCTCTGATTCCCCACAACATAACCTAAGTCCTCCATCGCCTTCTTCAAAGATGTGGTTCCCGTTTTATTATTTCCAATACCAAAAATCTTGGGCTTTCCGTAAACTTTCAGTGAGTTTATCACCAATTTACCTAAGGATTTAATCTTTTGCATTTTAAAATTTACTTTTTACTTTTTTCACAATAGCAGGAAAGTTTGATTTAATAAATTGATACCCTTCCATACCAATCAGTTTATTATATAATACATAAGTCGCTAAAAATAACAACGCCATCATCAATCTCAAAATAATTGATGTCGGTTGAAGAATTTCAAATATTGAAATCAACAGGACTAAGGGTATAATCCCTTCAAAAATTTTCTGGAAATGGGTTTTTAAAGATAATCCTGTGTATTTTTTTAAAAAAACAATATTCATTATCGTCAAAAGATAGCTTACGGTCACCATTCCAATGCAAAATGCAATAATTCCCTGTGAATAGGCCAAATATAGCGGAATTAAACGAATAGATTTTCTGAATAATCCAATATAAAAATTTTGTTTTGATCGACCTTTGCTCATAAAAGCATTGATCATCATTGAATTCAAAGGATAATTACACGCCGATAAAATAAGAATCTGAAAAATAGTAATGGAAGGTATCCATTTTTTTCCAAACAACAGAATAATTATGTCTTGTCCTATAATATATAATAATCCTGTCAAACCAAAACTAATAAAGGAAACTAATGAAATCACTTTAAAGTAAATTCGACTAAATTCTAAATGTTCATCTTGTAGTTTTGAAAGAACCGGAAAAAATACCTTTGAAATACTCGAAGATGAATAGGTGGTTACTTGATTTTGGAGAGAAACAGCGCGTGTATAAAAACCTAAGGTCGCAGGACTCAATACTTTTCCAATTACTATTATATCCAATCGTTGAGAAATAGCGGAAAAAAACCGATCAAAAAAAACATAAGTGCTATATCCTGTAAATTTTCTGACCTCAGCAAAAGAAAATCTAAAATCGGGTCGCCAGTCGGATGTCGACCAGAGTAAAACAGTCCCCAGCAAGGCAGCAATCAATTGTTGAATTACCAAACTGTAAATCCCAAAACCAAGTAGGGCAAAAATAACCCCGGCTACCCCCCCTACTAAGTTGGCTATTATTTTTCGGACTGACAGGGTCTTAAAATCCAGTTTTTGTCTTAAAATAGCCATTTGTACTATATCACAAGAATTAAATACAAAAATCAGGGATAGCCATCTTACCAAAGAGGTAATTTCCTGGTTGTTGTAAAAATCTCCAGCAATGGGTGCCAAGAAAAAGAACAGAACACTTAAAAGTAATCCTAATGATAAGTTTAACCAAAAAATAGAGCTGTAACTTAATTTCGTCGTATTCTGATTTTGAATCAATGCCGAAGCAAAACCTACATCTATGAAAACTTGGCTGACCGTTATGAAAACCATCGCCATACCAACTAACCCAAATTCTTCAGGTGTTAATAATCGCGCTAAAAAGATAGAGATGATAAATCCGCTTAAATTATTAGCCAACGTCCCACCTAAATCCCAACCTAGGGCGAGGGCTGATTTCTGTTTTAATGACATATTCTTTTTACATATTCATAATAATCTCCTTTTTTATCCTGTACATTTTCGAAAAGTGTAATTTTATTTAGCCACTTATATCGTAATGCTATTTCCTCTATACACGCAATCTTTAATCCTGTTCGTTTTTCAACTGCTTTCACAAATTCAGTCGCTTCGGTTAAAGCTTCATGTGTTCCTGTATCCAGCCAAGCAAAACCACGACTTAAAATTTGTAATTTCAATTGTTCTTCTTCTAAATATTTTTGATTTATCGAAGTAATTTCCAATTCACCCCTAGCAGATGGTTGAACATTTTTAGCTATTTCAATAACTGAATTAGGGTAAAAGTATAAGCCGACGACGGCATAATTGGATTTAGGATCTTCCGGTTTTTCTTCTATACTGATTACTTTTCTTTGATCATTAAATTCAGCTACGCCATAACGTTCTGGGTCATCTACATAATAACCAAAAACAACCGCGTTTTTTTCTTTCTCAACTTCTTCAGCCGACTCTCTCAGCAATCTTTGTAATCCGGCACCATAAAAAATATTATCACCTAAAACCAAACAAACATCGTCATTCCCAATGAATTTTTCACCAATGATAAATGCCTGTGCCAACCCATCCGGACTGGGTTGTTCCGCATAACTTAATTGCATTCCGAACTGGCTACCGTCTCCCAGTAATTTTTTAAAATTCGGTAAATCATCTGGTGTAGAAATAACTAAAACCTCTCTGATACCCGCCAACATAAGTACTGATAGCGGATAATAAATCATAGGCTTATCATAAATAGGCAGTAATTGCTTGGAAACACCCAATGTAATTGGATGTAACCTTGTTCCCGAACCACCGGCAAGGATAATTCCTTTCATAATTATTTAGCTATATTGATTTTCATAATACTTTTGATAATCTCCTGAGGTTACATTATTTAACCACTCCTGATTCTCCATAAACCAATCAATGGTTTTTGCCAGCCCCTCTTCAAAAGTAACCGAAGGTTTCCACCCCAACTCTTTGTTTATTTTGGTAGCATCAATAGCATAACGCAAGTCATGTCCGGGGCGGTCTTTTACAAATGTAATCAGTTTTTCACTTTCTCCATTTTCCCTCCCCAATTTCTTATCCATCTGTCTGCATAATTCCTTTACCAAATCAATGTTTTTCCATTCATTAAATCCACCGATATTGTAATTTTCTCCTGTATTCCCTTTGTGAAAAACTAAATCAATCGCTTTGGCGTGGTCAATTACATACAACCAATCACGCGTATATTTCCCATCACCGTATATTGGTAAAGGTTTTTTATTGATAATATTATGAATACAAAGTGGAATCAGTTTCTCGGGAAAATGGTTTGGCCCATAATTATTAGAACAATTGGTAATAATAATTGGTAATCCATAAGTGTCTAAATAGGCTCTTACAAAATGGTCGGAACTTGCTTTTGATGCCGAATAGGGCGAATGCGGATCATATTTGGTTTCTTCGGTGAAAAATCCTGTTTCTCCCAACGCACCATAAACCTCATCGGTTGAAACATGATGAAACCGTTTCCCTTCATAATTACCATTCCATATCTTCTTTACAGCATTCAATAAATTCATCGTCCCCAGCACATTGGTTTTCACAAATTCCAAAGGCGATGAAATTGAGCGATCAACATGCGACTCCGCCGCTAGGTGAATGATACCATCAGGTTGGTATTCTTCAAATATTTCATTAATTAAATCCTCATCCGTGATATCAGCTTTTATAAACTTATAATTTGGCTTACATTCTATATCTTTCAGATTCTCCAAGTTTCCCGCATACGTTAAAGAATCTAAATTGATGATTTTATACTCCGGATAGCAATTAATAAATTCTCTTACAACATGAGATCCAATAAATCCTGCACCACCGGTTATTATAATAGTTTGAGCCACTTAAGTTAGGTTTTTAGTTATTTACCCCACAATCATCCCCGCGGCAACGGTTTCATGCGTGGCATCATCTACCAGGATTATACTTCCCGTTACACGGTTTTCCCTGTAGGGGTCTATCATTAAGGGCTTGGTGGTACGCAAAGTTATCCTCCCGATATCGTTCATTTTGAATTCTTTGTCGTCATTGTTTCTTTCCAGCGTATTGATGTCAATTTTATAGACAACGTCCTTGATCAGCGCTTTCTGTTCATTGGCCGCATGCATGATGGTGTATTTGGCTCTTGGCTGTGGCGCCTTGTTGTTCAGCCAGCATATCATCACATCGAATTCCTGTGAAGGCTCAGGCTGGTTATTGCTCCTTACAATCATATCTCCACGGCTGATGTCAATATCATCTTCCAACTGGATGCTTACCGACATGGGTGAAAAAGCTTCTTCCAGTTCACCGTCAATCATATCAATAGATTTGATCCTTGAAGTGAAGCCGGAAGGTAGAACCGTAATCTCATCTCCTCTCCTGAAAAGTCCACTGGCAATTCGCCCCGCATAACCGCGATAGTCAATAAACCCTTCCCGCTGAGGGCGGATAACCGTCTGAACCGGAAAACGGGCGTCAATACGGTTGGTATCGCTGCCAATATACAAGTTTTCCAAAGTATGTAACAATGGCGCTCCCTGGTACCAGGACATATTTTCGGAGCGGTTCACTACATTGTCCCCATTCAACGCGCTGATTGGAATAAACTGAATATCTTTAATGGCCAGTTTGGAAGAAACATTTTCATAATCTTCGAGTATCTTATCGTAAACGTCCTCGGAAAAATCCACCAGGTCCATCTTGTTTACACATACGATCAAATGTGGGATTTGCAATAAAGACGCAATGTATGAATGACGTTTGGTCTGCTCAATCACGCCATGACGGGCATCGATTAATATAATAGACGCATTCGCCGTAGAGGCCCCGGTTACCATGTTTCGTGTATATTGAATATGGCCCGGAGTATCGGCTATGATAAATTTTCTTTTAGGTGTGGTAAAATAGCGATAGGCTACGTCGATGGTAATTCCCTGTTCCCTTTCTTCCCTTAATCCGTCGGTAAACATGGCCAGGTCAACTGTTTCATGTCCTTTCCGGCGGCTGGTGTTTTCAACTGACGCCAGCTGGTCTTCGAATATGGATTTCGAATCATACAGTAAACGCCCGATAAGTGTACTTTTCCCGTCATCTACACTTCCTGCGGTTGAAAAACGCAATAACTGATTTTTATCTAAATTTTCTTGTTCCATCGTATTGTACTAATGATTGTAAATGATTTGAATTTAAAAATATCCCTGCTTCTTACGATCTTCCATAGCGGTTTCCGATCGTTTGTCATCGGCGCGGTTTCCTCTCTCCGTCATTCTCATGGCAGAAACTTCCTGAACGATTTTCTCCAATGTATCCGCATCGGATTCAATCCCACCGGTGATGGTAATATCGCCAAGGGTTCTGAACCTGATTTTTTTGGTTACCACTTCTTCATCTTTGTCCAGCGTAAGGAATTCAGAATGAGGAATCCAGGTGCCGCCTCTACGGATTACTTCGCGCTCATGTGCAAAGTAAAGCGATGGTATGGATATGTTTTCCCTTAAAATATAATTCCACACATCCATCTCTGTCCAGTTACTTATAGGGAATGCCCTGAAATGTTCTCCCTGGAAACATTTTCCGTTCAATAAATTCCAAAGCTCCGGGCGCTGGTTTTTAGGATCCCACTGGCCGAATTCATCGCGGTGTGAAAAGAACCGCTCTTTGGCCCTTGCTTTTTCTTCATCGCGGCGTCCGCCACCGATTGCACAATCAATTTTATTTCTTTCGATCGCGTCCAACAAAGTGGTGATTTGCAAAAAGTTCCTTGACGCATTCCTACCTTTTTCTTCGGCAACCCTTCCTTCGTCAATGGATTCCTGAACGGATCCCACCAAAAGCTGAACGCCAAGGCTTCTGATCAAATCATCACGGAATTTAATGGTTTCGGGGAAATTATGCCCTGTATCCACATGCATCAATGCAAACGGCACTTTGGCAGGGAAAAATGCCTTCTGGGCCAAATGGGTGACCACAATTGAGTCTTTTCCTCCCGAAAAAAGTATAACCGGATTCTGGAACTGTGCCCAGACCTCCCTCAGGATATAAATGGCTTCTGATTCGAGTTCATCAAGGTAATTCAAATAATATTTATTCATTGGTTTGCATTTTCAAATTTTCGACAAAGGTAATCACTTTTCTGACAGCTTCTTCTATGCCCTCTTTTTCCGTTTCAATTAAAATATCGGGGTTTTTAGGGGCTTCATAAGGCGAATCAATTCCTGTAAAATTTTTGATTTCTCCCGCTCTTGCTTTTTTGTATAATCCTTTTACATCTCTCCGTTCGCATTCAGCAAGGCTGGTGTCCACAAAGATTTCCACAAAATCCTTTTCCCCAACTATCTCTTTTATCAATTCCCGGTCTTTTTCCAAAGGGGAAACAAAAGCACCGATGGTTATGATTCCCGCATCTACAAAGAGTTTGGCGACTTCGGCAATTCTTCTTAAATTCTCATGGCGGTCTTCCGCCGAAAAACCAAGGCCTTTATTGATCCCGGTTCTTATATTATCACCATCCAGCGTGTACGTTTTTAATCCGCTTTTGAAAAGTTCCTGTTCCACCCGATTGGCGATGGTCGATTTCCCGGAGCCAGAGAGGCCGGTAAACCATAAAACAAACGACGGGTGGTTATAAGCGTTATTTCGCGATGTCCTTGAAACGGAATAGTTATGAAATACTATATTATCACTCATTTTCCTGATCTTTATGGGTTCTTTGGGGTAATCCGTAATTGATTCTGTACCAAACTCTTTCATGCAAATAATACAAAATCATTTTAGTTGCAACTTCGGTGAAGCCTACTTTTAAGCCAATCAGCGGATCGCCCGAAATAATCCAGGCAAGCATCATGGTATCAACCGTACCCACCAACCGCCAGGTTACGGTTTTGGCAATATGTCTTTTCCTGCTCTCCAAAACTTTTCCGTCTTTGGAAAGATTGACCCTGAACCATACTCTTTCATGCAAATAATACAGCAGCATCTTGGTCAATACTTCGGCTCCACCGACTTTCACACCGATTAAGGGATTACCGGAAATCAGCCAGGCCAGGATCATCGTATCAATCGTACCGACAACCCGCCAGGTAATGGCTTTGACAATATGTCTTTTGTGGGAATTATCCTTCACGTTTCACTATAAAATAAGGGTTGAGTAAATTCTCTTTATTGTAAACCAGTTCGGTTCGTTTTTCAAAATCCAGCACCTGGCAACCTGCAAACTTGGCGACCGCATGAGCCGCCGCGGTATCCCACTCCATCGTTGGCGCAATGCGCGGATATACATGCGCGCTTCCTTCGGCAACCAGGCAGAGTTTTATAGAACTTCCCGTACTAATCAACTCCACCGCTCCGTACTTTTGCTCACACTCCTCAATAAATTTTTCTGTTTCCGGCGACATGTGCGAACGGGAAGCGACAATGGTAAATTTTTTGGGAAAGCTTTCCCCAGCCAGCTTGTGTGCTGATTCAATTAAACTTTCAAAATCCGGTAAGGCTTCATTTTCGTTTACTTCATATTTATAACTTCCTGTGCCCGTTTCACCAAAATACAAAACTCGCTTTGCCGGTAAATAAACAACGCCTAAAATTGGTTCCCCATCTTTAATTAAGGCAATGTTGACGGTAAATTCCCCATTCTTTTTGATGAATTCTTTTGTACCGTCAATCGGATCAATCAGCCAGCAGGTATCCCAATCTTTTCTTTCCGTATAATCAATAAGCTTGTTTTCCTCGCTGATAATCGGGTAAGTGTCTCTTAAATTTTCACAAATTATTGCATTTGAAATTCTATCGGCTTCGGTAAGAGGGCTTTTATCATCTTTGTATTCCACAGAAAAATCTTTCTTGTATATTTCCATGATGGCTTTTCCTGCTTCAAAAGCGACTTGAATCGCTATGCTTAAATTAATCATGTTTAGTTGTTATTTTTTGAATGACTGGAAACATAAAACGAATTACAATGCTTTAATGTCTATTCTTCTTGATTCAATACAGTATGTCCTGCTCTCACTAAGTCTACATCTTTTTTAAATAGTGCTACATCGGCACTCACCATTTCTTTGATCAATGCAGGTAAGTCATATTTAGGTTTCCATCCCAATTTAGTATAAGCCTTGGTTGGATCACCTACCAATATATCCACTTCTGTGGGGCGGAAATATCTTGGATCAACAAAAACCAAAATATCTCCAACTTTTACTTTTGCCTGATAGCCTTTTAATATTTTGTCCGTTATTTCGTTGTCAATATTTTCTAAAATCCCAACCTCATGAATTCCTTCTCCTTCAAAACGAACGGTAAAGCCAATTTCTGCAAATGTCATGCTTATAAAATCACGCACTTTAGTAGTGATACCAGTCGCGATCACAAAATCTTCAGGTTCGTTCTGTTGCAATATCAGCCACATAGCTTCTACATAGTCTTTGGCATGGCCCCAATCTCTCTTAGCATCCAGATTTCCTATATACAATTTGTTTTGTAACCCTAAAGCTATTTTTGCTACAGCGCGGGTAATCTTACGGGTAACAAAAGTTTCTCCCCTTAATGGCGATTCATGATTAAACAATATACCATTACATGCAAACATATCATAAGCCTCACGGTAGTTTTTAGTAATCCAAAAACCATAAATCTTAGCTACACCATACGGCGAGCGCGGGTAAAAGGGAGAATTCTCATCATAAAAGCCTTTTTCATTTTTATTTTCCTCCATACCTCCGTAAAGCTCTGAAGTAGAAGCTTGGTAAATCCGGGTTTTCGTTTCCATACCCAAAATCCTCACCGCTTCTAATATCCTTAATGTTCCTACTCCGTCTACATTGGCAACATATTCGGGTAAATCAAAAGAAACTTTGACATGGGACATTGCTCCCAAATTATAAATTTCATCCGGCTGCGTTTCCTGGATAATACGGGTAAGGTTCATTGAATCTGTCAGATCTCCATAATGTAATTTAAATTTCTGATTAGGATCATGTGGATCCTGATACAGATAATCAATCCGGTCTGTATTAAACAAAGAAGAACGCCTCTTAATTCCATGTACTATATACCCTTTTGACAGTAATAATTCTGCGAGATAAGACCCGTCCTGGCCTGTTATTCCTGTGATAAGTGCGGTTTTCATATTCTTTTTTATTTAATTGGTAATTCTTTAACTTATTTGTTCAATTTAAACAATTAAATTTATATCTTTTCCCTTTATTATAATTTAACCTCTTTATATTTTCCTTCATTCTCTAAAAACCATTTATAGGTGAGCCGAATCCCTTCTTCCAGTTCTACCCGATGTTTCCATCCTAATCTATGCATTCGGGAAATATCCATCAATTTCCGGGGAGTCCCGTCGGGCTTGCTACTGTCCCAAACAATTTCCCCGATATGGCCGGTTACTTTCTGAATAAGTTCCGCTAAATCTTTAATAGTCAAATCTACCCCCGTTCCAATATTGTAAAGAGAATCCGGTAAAATATTCTCCAATGCAAAAACCACAGCTTCAGCCAAATCATCAACAAACAAAAATTCACGCATGGGAGATCCTGAGCCCCAAAGTGTTACTGAAGTATTCCCATTTTCCTTCGCCTCATGGAACTTACGGATCATTGCCGGAAGCACATGTGAAGTCTTTAAATCAAAATTATCATACATTCCATATAAATTCGTTGGCATCATACTCACATAATCCTTTCCGAACTGCTTTCGGATTGCCTGACAGGCTTTAACTCCGGAAATCTTGGCGATGGCGTACCACTCATTGGTAGGTTCCAAAGAATCTGTCAATAAATACTCTTCTTTTAGTGGTTGCGGTGCAAATTTAGGATAGATACAAGAGCTTCCTAAAAATATGAATTTTTTGACATCGATTTTTAAGGAGCTATCAATCAGATTATTCTGAATCTGCATATTTTCCATCAAAAACTGGTAAGGGTAATCATTATTAGCCAGAATCCCACCAACTCGTGCAGCTGCATCAATTATAACTTCTGGCTTTTCCTTTTCTAAAAATAATTGAACCTGATGCTGATCTTTCAAATCCAATTCTTTACTTGATCTTCCTATCAGGCTTGTATATCCTTGGGATTCCAATGCTCTCCAGATCGCGCTTCCCACCATACCATTATGTCCTGCAATATATATTTTTGAAGATCGCGTTATTTTCATTCTAATTTATTTAAATTATCTTAAAGGAGATTCTATTTCTTCCAGGCGGTTATAAACCTTTTTTACATCCTGGGAATGTTCTTTTTGCACTATTAAGAAGGCGTCATCCGTAACGGTCAAAATCGTATTTTGAAGCCCTACAAAAGCTGAGAATTTTCTTGACCCTATTACCATATTGCCATTCTCATCTACCGGATGGCCTGATGCTTTCAAATAATCATACAAAGATTCAAAAGAGCCCAAATCATTCCAACCAAAACGAGCCGGAACAATCTTTATTCTATCGGATCGTTCCATTACCGCATAATCTATACTGATCGAAGGTATCTGCAAAGACATTTCATCGTCCAGTACACCATCTTCTGATCTCTTCCTTGTTTTCATACAAGCTTCATAAACATCCGGCTGATATGCCTTAAGCTCTTTCAACAATATCCCAGCTTTGAAACAAAACATACCTGAATTCCAAAGGAAATTGCCTTTTTCAACAAATCCGCGGGCAGTCTGTAAATCGGGTTTTTCCCTAAAGGACAAGACATCGTTTCCATCATATTCTATGTATCCATACCCCGTTTCGACTCTTTCCGGAATAATGCCAAATGTTACAATATAATCCTGTTTTGCTAATTCAATAGCTAAGTTAATTGCTTTTTCATATTGTTCATGGTTCTCAATCAAGTGGTCGGAAGGGGTCACTACCATTATATCTTCTTCTTTCAAAGCAAATGCCGCAAATGCGATAGCGGCAGCTGTATTCCTGGGATGAGATTCTATAATAAAATTCTTGGGTACGGAAATACCGGTCAATAGTTCACGGCTCCATTCTATATGTTCCTTATTTCCCACCACCATAATTTCATCTACTACCCAGGCATTTCTTTCAGCTGTCAATTCAAATAAAGACTTACCGGAAAACAATTTCAAAAACTGCTTAGGTTTTTTGCTGCGGGATAAAGGCCATAACCTGCTTCCTATGCCCCCAGAAAGAATTACGTTATATATCTTCATATTCTGTTATAATCGTCCTCTATCCGTACAATATCATCTTCTCCAAAATAAGCCCCATACTGGACTTCAATGAAAACTACCTTGGTATCATTGCGATTCTCAATCCTATGTTTTGCCCCCTGCGGTATAATTGCAACATCTCCCACACCATGTTCTTTTTCTATCCCATTTAATGTAATAAGGGCAGTTCCCTCCACTATCGTCCAAACTTCTGAACGTTTATAGTGGTATTGATAGGAAAGCCTGCCTCCCGGGTTTACCTGAATTCTCTTTACCTTATGGGTCGAAGAGTCTTCCAGTATCCAATATTCTCCCCATGGCCGTATATCGTGTTCCATAATAATAAAATTTTTTATATCTATAGCTATAAATTAATTTTCTTATACACTTATAAATTGTGAAGGCATTTCCCAGATGTTTAATTTTATTTGCTTTATAAACCCAACAATCCGCTCACAGGCTTTCCCATCTCCATAGGGGTTATGTAATGCGCTCATGCGGTTATATTTATTTTTATTTTCGAGCAAAGTCAGACATTCATTCACTATTTTTTCCTTGTCCGTTCCTACTAAAATTACTGTTCCGGCATCTACCGCTTCTGGCCGCTCGGTGGTGTCGCGCATGACCAGAACGGGCTTCCCCAGGCTGGGCGCTTCTTCCTGTACACCGCCGGAATCTGTAATAATCAGATACGAATGATTCATCAGCCATACGAAAGCCGGATATGCCAGCGGGTCAATCAGCTGAATATTACTCACCCCCGACAGGATCTCATAAACGGGTTTCTGTACATTGGGGTTCAAATGTACCGGATAAATGATCTGCACATCAGGTTGTCGAACCGCAATTTCTTTCAAAGCTTCACAGATATTGATAAATCCCTGTCCGTGGTTTTCACGGCGGTGTCCCGTTACCAGAATTAATTTTTTTGAAGGATCAACCATCTGTTTGAGCTGATTGATTTCTTCAATATCCAGGCCTTTAACCTTTTCCGAACTATATAGCAAAGCATCAATTACCGTATTTCCTGTAATAAGGATATCTTCTTTATTGACATTCTCATTCAAAAGATTTTGAGCCGACGTCTCAGTGGGAGCAAAATGGTAATCGGCAAGGCGGCCGGTCATCTGCCGGTTCATTTCTTCGGGGAATGGCGACCATTTATTAAAAGTCCGCAAGCCCGCCTCCACGTGGCAAACCTTCGCGCCCGCATAAAAAGCTGCCAGCGCCGCTACAGATGAAGTGGAAGTGTCGCCGTGTACATATACATAATCGGGTTTGAAATCTTCCAGCACCGGTTTTAACTCCGTAATAATGTCTGCAGTGAGTGTATAAAGATTCTGGTTAGGCTTCATCAAATCCAGGTCATAATCAGGCTGAATCTCAAAGAATTCCAAAACCTGGTCCAGCATTTCCCGGTGTTGCGCGGTAACACAGACTTTGGTTTCAAAATCATCCGTATGCTTCTGAAACTCTTTTACTAATGGTGCCATTTTGATGGCTTCTGGGCGTGTGCCGAATATGATCAGGTTCTTTTTTTTCATTATTGTATAGCAGAGTTTCCTATTCTGAAATATACTTATTCACGTATTTAATTTGCAAAAGTACTCATTCATTCTTAATCGTTACCAAACAAATCTCTCGTATAAACTTTGTTCTTTACATCGTCCAACTCCGAAGTTACACGATTAGTGATAATCACATCACATTCCCGTTTAAACGTTTCCAAATCTTTGACCACCTTTGACCCAAAGAATGTTTCCTCTTCCAATACCGGTTCATAGACAATTACCTCCACTCCTTTGGCCTTGATGCGCTTCATAACACCCTGGATCGCCGAAGCGCGAAAATTATCCGACCCTGATTTCATGATCAAACGGTAAACACCTACTTTCTTCGGATTCCCTGCCAGAACCGAATCGGCAATAAAATCTTTCCGTGTACGGTTGGCATCAACAATCGCCTGGATGATATTATTGGGCACTGCGTCATAGTTCGCCAGTAGCTGCTTGGTATCTTTGGGCAGGCAATAACCTCCATATCCAAAAGACGGATTGTTGTAATGCGAACCGATGCGCGGGTCAAGTCCGACACCTTCTATGATCTGGCGGCTATCCAGGTTATGGATTTGTGCATAGCTGTCCAGTTCGTTGAAATAAGCAACGCGCATGGCCAGATAAGTATTGGAGAACAATTTGATCGCTTCGGCTTCGGTAGAATGCGTAAATAGGACGGGGACATCTTTTTTGACAGCGCCTTCCTTGAGTAAGCCGGCAAAAATTTCGGCGCGCGGGCTTTGCTCGCCAATAATGATACGAGACGGATAAAGGTTGTCATACAGAGCTTTTCCTTCTCTTAAAAACTCAGGGGAAAAAATAATATTGTCAAAATCCAGCTGCTTTTTCAATCCGTCTGTGAAGCCAACCGGCACGGTAGATTTGATCACCGCCACCGCATCCGGGCAATATTGCTTTACTTCCTGCACTACCGACTCCACCGTATTTGTATTGAAATAATTGGTTCTTGGGTCGTAATCGGTAGGCGTGGCGACAATTACATATTCCGTTCCATTATAAGCTTCTTCCTTATCCAAAGTTGCTTTAAAATTAAGCGCTTTGGACGATAAAAATTCGGTGATTTCCTTGTCTTCTATCGGCGATTGCCCTGCATTCAGCATCGCTATTTTTTCCGGAACAATGTCCAGCGCCACCACCTCATGGCGTTGTGCCAGTAATACAGCATTCGATAATCCTACATATCCCGTTCCAACTACTGTTATTTTCATATTTAATTGTATTCTACAATTTGGCATCAGCCACAGTATTTAAAATTCCTTTTACATCATAAACCACAGCACCCTCCTTTTTTAACAAGTCAAAATCCAGTTCTTTGAATTCGTTGTGTGCAACGCCCAAAACGATCGCATCAAATTTTTGTCCTTCAATAAGCTCAGGACGACAGTTGAGTTTATATTCATGCATTACTTCTACAGGATCAGCCCAGGGATCGTAAGTGGTAACTTTTATCGAATAATCTTCAAGTGCAGCAATTACATCCACTATTTTGGTGTTTCGGACATCCGGACAATTCTCCTTGAATGTAATACCCAACATCAAAACTTCGGAACCATTGACCTTGATTCCTTTTTTTATCATTGATTTAACTACCTGGGAAGCGACGTATTCTCCCATGGAATCATTTAGCCTTCTCCCAGCCAGAATAATTTCCGGATGATAGCCATGCTCCTGTGCTTTTTGTGCCAAGTAATAAGGGTCAACCCCGATGCAATGCCCACCCACCAGACCCGGCTTAAACGGAAGAAAATTCCATTTCGTCCCAGCCGCTTCCAATACCGCATGAGTGTCAATTTCCATTAAATTAAAAATTTTAGCCAGTTCATTGACAAACGCAATGTTGATGTCCCGCTGGGAATTTTCAATTACTTTTGCCGCCTCCGCTACTTTTATAGTAGGCGCCAGATGTGTCCCGGCAGTAATTACAGATTTATAAAGTTCATTGACCTTGTTTCCCGTTTCCGGCGTGGAACCCGATGTCACTTTTAATATCTTTTCCACCGTATGTTCCTTGTCTCCGGGATTGATTCTTTCGGGTGAATATCCGGCAAAGAAATCCTCGTTGAACTTCAATCCCGACACCTTCTCAATCACCGGAATACAGTCTTCCTCGGTTGCACCCGGATATACCGTGGACTCATAAATCACAATATCTCCTTTCCGGATTACCCTTCCGACGGTTTCACTTGCCCTATAAAGCGGGGTCAGGTCAGGACGGTTATTCTTATCCACTGGTGTCGGTACGGTAACAATATAGTAGTTACAGTCGTTGATTTCTTCCAATTGGTTGGTTATGTACAGTCCTTTTTCTTCATTTGGGCTTTCTACTAATACAGATTGAAGGATTTCGTCTTCTACTTCCAGCGTACTATCAGTACCCAAACGTAATTCTTTAATCCTATTTTCATTGATATCAAAACCAATTGTATTGTATTTCGTCGCAAAAAGCCTTGCCAACGGCAGTCCGACATATCCCAAACCGATTACTCCTATTTTTATTTTCACTTATATGAGCTATAAATTTTCATAATACCATTTTACCGCCTGCTCCAGACCTTGTTCCATAGAAAACTGAGGATTATACCCCAATAATTCTTTTGCTTTATCAATAGAGGCTAAAGAATGAGGAACGTCTCCTTTTCTGTTTGGCCCGTAGAGGGCTTCTATATTTTTTATTTTCTCATCAAATTTACCCAATTCCCGTTTCAACAGCTTTACCAGGTCATTCAAGGTCGTTTGCTCACCATAGGCAACATTATAAACTTGATTCAAAGCATTTTCATTATCTGTACTTATAGACAATAAATTCATCTGTACAACATTGTCGATATAAGTGAAATCACGGGAATACTGGCCATCTCCGTTTATGGTTGGAGATTCATATTTCATAAACTGCATAACGAACTTGGGAATTACAGCTGCATAGGCTCCGTTGGGATCCTGTCTTCTTCCAAAAACATTAAAATAACGCAAACCTATCGTATCTAAACCATAAGTACGTTTAAAATTGTCGGCATAGAGTTCGTTTACATATTTGGTAATGGCATAAGGAGAAAGCGGTTTGCCGATAATATCTTCAACTTTGGGGAGAGACTCTGAATCGCCATAAGTAGAAGAACTTGCCGCATAGACAAACCTCTTGACTCCCGCATCCCGTGAAGCGACCAACATATTTAAAAACCCCGAGACATTTACGGCATTTGATGTAACGGGATCAGTAATGGAACGGGGTACGGACCCTAATGCCGCCTGGTGCAAAACAAAATCTACATCTTCTGCGGCCTTCCGACAATCCACAAGATTTCTTATATCTCCTACAATTAATTCAAATCCGGGATTGCTGAGCAAACTTTGAATATTAGTGGGTTTACCGGTTGCGAAGTTATCAAGACAAATTACTTCATTGCCAAGCTCAAGTAACGCATCACATAAATTGGAACCAATGAAACCCGCGCCGCCAGTTATCAGGATTTTTTTGTTTCTCACCAAAGCTGTTTCCATATTAAGTTTCAGAGTTTGTTTAGACAAAAACGCTGCAAAGTTACATCAATATTTAGACTTGGTGTAAAAATTAAGTTAAACATTTTTGCCTATGCGGCTTTCAGAATGATGAAAGGTATTATTTTTTCAGTTTTACAATTGTAAGTAAGATAATCAAAAAGATTTTGACAAATTCTCACCTACTTGCAACTTATTATTTCTTTTTGGCAGATTTCTTTGGAGCCGGTTTTTTCTTCGGTTTAGCCGGGGTCTTCAAGCCTTTTTCTCTGGCTTCCGAAATTGCGATGGCTACTGCCTGGTCACGGTCTTTCACCTTTTTTCCTGATGCGGATTTCAGCTTTCCTTCTTTGAATTCGTGCATCACTTCCCCGATTTTTTCCTGTGCCTTTTTTGAATATTTTGTCATGATATTGGTTTTTAAATCTTGTTAAATTGCTCAAAATCTACTCCATACATGGTTTGTTGTTGTTAAATTTGTCTAAAATACCCGAAAAATGAAAGCTAAATTATTGTATTTACCCATGCTAATTGCTATAGCGAGCTGTGGCAATCAAGAGAAGAATGCTGCAAAAATCATTGAGCAACCACCAATACCGGAGGAAATTTTAAAGAATTCTGAGCCGGAACTTCACTGTTATCTTTTTTCCAACGGCAAAGATTCCATCCGTTTACGTTATGTGCGTGAGGGAAATGAGGTGAAAGGCTGGATGAATTATGATTTTTTTGAAAAAGACGGATCAATCGGCGAAATCGGAGGAAGCTATCATGCTGATACATTGAAAATTGTATATGATTTTCTGGCAGAAGGAGCAATTTCGCAACAACAGATTTTTTTCCTGAAAAAAGACGGAAAATTAATCCGCGGAAGCGGAGAGCAGGAAATGACAGAAGATTCCGCCCGGATTTATAAAAATCCGAAAAATGTCCGTTTTGATGATCCGACTCCATTGCAAGAATTAGAGATTTGCCCGGATAATTTGATCAAAGCCGGCGACATGGAATTCTATAAGAAGGAAAAAGACAGGCTGGATTAAAAAAGAGTATCTTTCTCATTTCCTTTTTCAAACCCTTCATCAATCAATAATTTAGAAGAATTGGCCGCGGCTACGGCAAGCAGGTCGGCGCGTTCGTTGAATTCATTCCCGGCATGGCCTTTTACCCACCTGAATGAAACTTCGTGCTTACGGTACTGAACGAGGAACTTCCGCCACAAATCTTCGTTCTTTTTTCCTTTGAATCCTTTCTTTTCCCAACCCAAAACCCATTTTTTCTCTACCGCGTCACACACATATTTGGAGTCTGTATAGATGGTGATTTCGGTTTTTGGATTTTTCAGTTTTTCCAACGCAACGATAACTGCCTTGAGCTCCATCCGGTTGTTGGTGGTCAGCCGAAATCCCTGCGAGAATTCCTTTTTGATTTTCTTTTCGGTTTCCAGTAGAATGGTCCCATATCCACCCGGCCCGGGATTTCCCAACGATGAACCGTCTGTATATGCTATGATTGCCATTCGTGTATTGTGTTTTGTGTTGTGCGTTATGAGTTGTGAGTGTTATGTTCAGAGTTCAGTTAATGGCTTACAACTCCTCAACAAGTTCATCATAAATCAATTTGTAACAAAATTCCTTCATTTTGTTTTTGTCGTATAAAGACAAATTTTCTGTCGGAATAATATCTATTAATTTCACCCTGACTTTTCCCGGATAACCCGATGTCCAGGACCAGGGGAACATTTCTTTCACTCCTTTGAAAGCATAAACGGCAACCGGGACGCTGGTGGCAATTGCAATGGTAAACGCTCCGTCTTTGAATCTTTGCAGCAAAACAGACCTGTCGGACGGAATCCCACCTTCCGCAAAAATCGCGATACTTTGTCCGAAGTTGATTTTTTCTTTTGCCAATTTAAAAACACGGGTCCGGCTTTTGGTATCGGAGCGATCTACCGTAATACAAATCCGGCGGTAAATCGGGCCGAAGATCGGTAAACGAGCCAGTTCTTCCTTTCCGACGAATACAACCGGATGATTTTTATGAATCACCGCCATAATCATAATATCGAGCACCGAAGCGTGGTTGGAAATAAAAATATAGGGCTGGTTTTTGTCTAATTCTTCATTTTGGGTGAGCTCAAGGCGGAAGCCGGAGCCGTAAAAAATCAGGATGGCCCAAAGGCGGATTCCTTTATAGGCAATCGGAAAAGTTTTGTCGGATAATGCAAAGGGAAAAGTCCAGAATACGCCTATGGTAAGCACCAAAATGGTTGTGAGCAGTATGAACCAGCATTTCCAGAGAACGGTTAGTATTTTCCAGAGAACGGTTAGTATTTTTTTGACTCCCTTCATTACGAAGCCAAAATTAATAAATCTGAAATCAGAAAAAATAAAAAAAGCCCCGGAAATTCCAGAGCTTCTTTTTTTGCTATTTCAAAGGATTATTTAGAAGTTTCTTCTTTTACTTCCTGAGCAGCATCTTTTACACCTTGAGCGGCATCCTGAGTAGCATCAGCAGCAGCTTCTACACCTTCAGCAGCAGTCGTGGCAGCATCAGTAGCAGCAGCGTCAACAGCTTCACCTGCAGCGTCAGCAGCATCAGCAGCGTTATCAACAGCAGCGTCAGCAGCTTCAACAGCTTCGTCAGCAGCAGCTGCAGCTTCGTCTTGTGGTTTGTCACAAGAAACGTTAGCGAATGATAAAGCTACGATAGCAGCCAAAGCGAATCCTTTTACAAATACTTTTTTCATAATTAAAATTTTTTAATGGTTTTTATTTGTTCCAAAAGTACATTAGCTTTGTGTGTGCAAGTTTGAAAATGGCTTGTAATGGCTTTGTAAAATATTTTACAATTTACAAAAAACTAAAAATCAGATACATAAGTAGATAATTTTGAATACAATTTCTGAAATAGAATTGTTTGAATTGCTCAAAAAAGATATAACCCAACGTTTTTTTGAGTCTAATTCGGCTACTTCCACGAACATTTCCGAATGGAAAGGACAAGATATCGTCACCTTTCAGGAAGATATTTTTGCCAAAACAAAATCAACGGTGAGCGAAAAATGGTTTTATACCTATTTCAAATCCGATTTTAAAAAACTTCCGCGGATCGATATGCTTAACATTTTGTCGCAATACGCAGGACATACGAGCTGGGCAGCCTTTTCGAGGTTACATCAAAATCATCAGCGTTTGGAAGAATCACCAGAGATTACAGTGGAACCCAAGCCTGAAACAAAACAAAAAGAAGAACCCAAACCTGAAGAGATTGTTCCTGAAGTTAAGACCGTAAAAAGAAAGCCGAGATATTTTATGTGGGCTCTGTTCGGGCTTTTGATTTCAGGAATAATCGGCATTGGTGTTTATTTTGGCTTTTTCTACCAGAAAACTTATGAGTTTTGTTTTCTGGATGCCGACCGTAATACTTATATCACAGACCCGATAGAAATTACCATCGCAAGAGAAGGTTTTACGCCGCTTGAACTGGTTTCTGAAAACGGTTGTGTTGAATTTTCCTCTATGGAGGACACATTGCTGATGACAATAAAATCACCTTATCATAAACAGGATACATTTAAAATTAACCTGCACCAGTACCAGGGAAAAGAAAACATACGTTTGGAACCCGATGATTATAAAGTTATGCTGCGGCATTATTCCAAATCGTCGCAAAGCGTGAAAGAACGCATAAAAATGCTTGATGAAATGATTGACGATAAAGCGTTAATTTATCAAGTGTATGATAATGAGTATTTTGGTGTAGAGGTTTTGAGTAAAAAGCAATACATCAATTTAGTGTCTTTGCCCACGAGTTCATTAAAAAACTTTACGTTGATAGAAGCGGAAAGAAAGAACGGAAAGATTGTAAAAATTAAATTTAAAATTCATTCAGATGAAAATTAAACACATTTTCCCAATCGCCATAGGTTTGATTTTTGTCTTTTTTGCATGTAAAAAGGAACCGGTTTTCAATGGCGAGCATGACCCAGAAGTCATCAAAAATTACCACAATGAAGCCGCAGCGGTTTCTATGATGGATTCGCTTGCGTCCGTAAATTTTATCGCAAAACAAAAACTGACTGAAATTTACGAACTTTCTTCGCTGTATTCTTCGAATTCCGGCGACAGCATTATGAAAGGAATCCTGTACCCGCAAATGCGGGGTTATTTTCTGGAAAACGATTCGGTAAATATTGCGAAAATTCTTGATGAAATGGATTCGCTGAAAGTTCACTTTGTTGAGATCAACGGACTGGATTATCCGCAATCCGATTCGCTGAATATTGATTCCGTAAAAGTGGTAAATTACGGTGTCAGGTATTATTCAGCTGATAGAAAGCTTATTGATTCTCTCAGGAAATCGGCGGCATTTATACTGAAAAAGGAACCGAAAAAATTCAAGCATGAATTTATTTTTTATTTTACCGATTTGAATTCAGATCAGGAAGCGAACGATACAATTTCATCGCCCGTAACACAATAATCAAGCGGAACGTCGGACGGAAAAACACCTTCAATTTTGTCAATCGGGGTAAAGAAATTCAACCCGATTTTGATTACATTCTGCCTACAGCTTTTTAGAAAACGGTCGTAAAATCCACCGCCGTAACCCACACGGTTCCCGGATTTATCGCAAATTAACATCGGTAAAAAGACGATGTCAATTTCCTTTGAATCAATTAATTGGAAATCTTCTGGTTCAGGAACATTGAATTTCCCTTTTGTCCATTCGACTTCAGGATTAATTTGACAATTCAGCATCTGATTGCCTTCAACTTTTGGGACAATGATTTTTTTGTTTAGATAAAATAAATAATCAATAATCAAAAAAGTATTGACCTCCTGATTATTTTTAATAGGAACAAAGATGTGAAAAACGGAATTTTCCCAAATCGTCATTTTCTTCAGATTTTCCAGAATGCTCAGGCTTTTACTTTCTATTTCAGTATTTAAAAGTAATGAACGTTTGGCTTTGTAGATTTCCCTTGATTCAGATTTAAGCATTATTATAAATTAAACCCGGTGATAAAACGCGAATGATTGTTGGCAATAAACCTAATGAGATAAAATTCTTCTTCCCGAGAATAGAAAATGTACCAGGTTGTTCGTGAATTCGCCTTATAAAGTATATAGTTTTCGCCGTATTGTTTTAAACTGTCCGGAGTAATCTTGGATGGATATGTTTCAATGTTTTCTTCAATAAAATGTCTTATTTTCAACACATAGGCTTCGGCATATTCCATAAAACCGAAATATCCTTTTTCAAAGAGAATATTAATTAAATCAAGAAAATAAATTTGAGCTTCGGGTAAGTAAATTATTTTTCTTTCCACGGCAGGTCTTTGATATGTGCGATTACGTTTCCGAAGAATTCATCCCCACTGATACCAACCGTTTTCCAATATTCGATTTTTTCTTTACCCGAAAGTGTGGCTTCATATTTCGGATCAAAACGCGGATTTTGATTTTTATGCATCAGCGTAGTGATTTGGTTCAAAACATCTTTGTCTTCCAGTTGGTTTATCCAATTGGTGATTTTTTGTTTTTCCGTCACTTCTATTTTGCCCATCTTTTGATGAAATTAAATTCGCAAAAACAAAGTTATGAAATTTCCGGCTGGATAGTCCTTTATAAACTGTACAAAGTTCTCCTATCTTATCTTTTGTAGTTTGATTAATCATCGATAAATCTTTAAACTTTATGTGAAAAGAAGTATAAAATTATCAAATTTCACGATGAATTAACGATTAATTCAAAAAGTTTATGTTTCTTTCACCGAAATAATATTCACAGGACATGCTTTCGCGGCACGTTCACAATCTTCAAAAATACTATGATCAGGGTCTTTCAGGGTATGAAACCCTTTTTTATCAATCGATTTCAGCAAAACGGATTTTCCATCTTTTTTGGACATCCGGAATTTTTCCGGAGCCAGCTCCGCACAGTAATTACAACCGATGCATTTGTCCCGTTGCAGCGTGATGATGACCATACAATCAGGAAATTTCGTAATTCAATGAGGTCTTTTTCTTTAGGCTTTTGATTTCAGAGGGAGAAGAAAAAGCGGTTTTTATTAATCCGAGAACTAATTTTTTGCGTTTGGAATACTGGTTAAAGGTTTCGTTTTTCCAATCAAAGTCATCTCTCCATACATAGCCCGGCCGAATGTAACAATAAGTCTCCCTGAATATTACACTCGCCACATCGCTATCGCCCATTAAATTTTTGAAAGAAGAAGTGGCTAGCAATGTTATATTTTGTTTTTTACATTCAGCAGATATCTGTAAAAGTGTTTCATTATATACATTTTCAAGCCTTGTCAAATCCAAGTTATGGTATTCAGTATTTCCCATATCTTTGATTGGCCTTACCTGCAGAACATTGATGTTATATTTCCCAAATACTTCAAAGAAATCTTTCAGTTCAGCGAAATTATCTTTGTTAAATGTGTAATTCACCCTGAGAATTAAGCCTGGATTGATTTTTCTTGCATCATTTATATAGTCCATTGCTTCATGGAATTTCTCATAAGAAGCCTTGCCCATAAAATGTTCATAGCTGTCTTTGTGAACACCGTGAAGAGAAATGGTAAATTCTTTCAGCCCGTTTGAAACCCATTCGTGTACCTTTTCCCGGGTAAGCAAATTTGCATTTGTCGTAATTGATATATGCGGAACATTGTATTTTTTCCCCAATTCAAAAATTTTTGATAAATCCTTATACATCGTAGGCTCGGTTCCACAACCAACTTGTAATTTGAGTGCGCGAGGGAAAAGAATTTCCGCTAGGCGGTCAAGATCTTCTTTTGGAAAAAGGCCTTTATGGCTTCTTACATATTCGGCATCAGTAAAATAACACATTTTACAACGAAGATTACAGGCCATTACCGGGTCAAAATTCAGGGCGAGATAACGTTTGTTCATCTTATGTAATGTGGCAATTCCGAGGAATTTGATTCTCGGGTTTTTAATTGCCTTATTGATTTTAAGTAGCCGGTAAACGTTCATGAGGCAAATTCCGTTTTGACCAATTTATACAATTTATCCGAAGGACGGATCCTGAAATCAATCGGGATGGTAATGTTGTCGCCCTTTCTGGCCGTTTCTGATACCAAATCTTCCACCATCAGTGAAGAAACCGTGGTTTCTTTCGCGCCGGTCGTCGGGCCGGTAATCAGGATTTTGTCACCGATTTTTAAGTCATAAGCTTCGATCTGGAATTCACCGATATTGGTTTTCGGAAAGAAATGTTTTCCTTTCCCGATGTACACTTTTTTCTGGGTCGCCATGGAGCCGTTGGCCGGTGACCATTCGCCTAATTTTTGTCCTAAATAATATCCGCTCCAGAATCCTCTGTTGTAAACGGTTTGCAGCAGGGTCATCCAGTAATCGGTCTTTTCTTTGGAAAAAGTCCCGTTGGCAATAGCGTCGATCGCTTCACGGTAACAACGAATCACGGTCGCCACATATTCAGGTGCGCGGCCACGGCCTTCGATTTTCAAAACCTTGATCCCGGCATCGGTGATTTCATCCAGGAAATCGATCGTACACAAGTCTTTGGGCGACATCATGTATTCGTTGTCCAGTTCAATTTCAAATCCGGATTCCTGGTCGATAACAGTATATTTTTTCCGGCAGTTTTGCTTGCAGGCACCACGGTTTGCCGATGAATTACTGGAATGTAAACTCAAATAACATTTCCCCGAAACTGCCATACAAAGCGCACCATGCCCGAAAATTTCGATTTCCACCAGATTTCCTGACGGCCCGCAGATATTTTCCTTTTTGATTTGTTCAGTGATTTTCTTTACCTGGCTCAGGCTCAACTCACGGCTCAATACAATCGTGTCGGCAAACATGGCATAGAAACGAACGGTTTCGATATTGGTTACATTGATTTGAGTGGAAATATGTACTTCCATTCCAACCTGGCGTGCGTAGGCAATTACCGCCTGATCCATGGCGATAACGGCTGTAATGCCAGCCGCTTTTGCTTTGTCAATCAGGGTTTTGATGACAGAAAGATCATGGTCGTAAATAATTGTGTTCAGTGTAAGATAAGTCCTCACACCCGATTCCTTACAACGGCTGGAAATTTCCGGAAGGTCGTCCATCGTGAAATTAATCGAAGCACGCGCACGCATATTCAATTGTTCCACGCCGAAATAAACCGAATCGGCACCATTGTCCAACGCAGCCTGCAAAGATTCAAAATTTCCGGCCGGCGCCATCAATTCCATTTTTCCGTCTTTTGTCATATCCGAATTTTGAGAGGGCAAAGTTACGAAAAATTTAGAACGAAAAATTCAGGCAAAATCGAACTTAAACGAATTGATTTTCTGCTTTTTATTTCCGGAAATTGAAAAATATTTCTTTAAATAACACGAACTCGACCTAAAAAACATTAAGCCCGCTTGCCAGGGAAATATTCAAAAATTATTTGAGATACATTTTTCTGTTATTCAATTTGTTAAGATTACTTAAGAAGCAACAGGTTGCTTAAGATTCTTCTTAAATCATTTATGATTCCTTAAAAAATTCTTTTGATTCATGGGCTTAAAACCTCAACTGCTTAATGTTTAAATTATAACTAATTTATAATTAGTCAATTAATGTTTTAAATTATATCAAGCTGATGTTAAATATTTTCCTGCGCATCTTCGACCATCCACGGAATGATATAATAAAATGCGGTTGCAGTTACGGCCATCAGCATACCGGTTCCAATCCACAGAACTGTAAACCCGAATTGTTGTGCAATTAAAGTCCCGAGATAAGGTGTGATGATGAAAGCAAGTGAAAATCCCATACCCAATACGCCCATGTACGCGCCTTTTTTATCCTGTCCGGAACGAAGCGCAGTAACGGTTGACATAAATGGTAAAGTCCAGATTTCGCCTATACATAAAATGGTCATGGAAAGAATTAAAAACCATAAGGAATCATCGAACCCCAACATGGCAAATGAGATTCCACAAAGAAAGGTCCCTATGAATACGGTTTGTTTTAAACGAAAACTTTTTTCTGCAATTTGAACAAAAAGCATTTCGAGAATGACAATGATAAATCCGCTGTAACCCAGAATATAGCCGATTTCCTGCTGGGAAAGGTGCGCCTCCTGTTTGTAGAAAATTGTCAGCGTATTGAGAATCTGAAAGAAACAGACTGAAAATAATAAGCAAGCCAGGCTAAACAATAAAAATTTCCCATCTCTGTAAGGGGACGTTGATTTGGGTTGTAATTCCATCTTCGGCGGTTCGGGATTTTTATATTTACGGTTTTTAAAGAACCATATATAGGTGATCCCCGCCAGCAATGCGCCCAACGCGTTTGAATAAAACAAAAAATTATAGGAAATAGCAGAAAGGATTCCGCCTAAAGCCGGCCCAATGGAAAAGCCCAGGTTGACTGCCATCCGGTTCAGGGAAAAGGAACGGGTGATGTTTCCTTTTCTGGCATATTTGGTAATGGCAACAGAGTTGGCCGGGCGAAAAGTTTCACTAATCGTACTTTGTAGAAAGATAATCAGCGCCAGGCTGCCTTCCGTCTTAAAAAACGGAATCAGGCAAAACATGGGGACGCTCAGCATCAGGCTCATAGACTGAACCTTAAATTCCCCGATTTTGTCAGTGATCATCCCACCCAGCCATGAACCTATAACGGATCCGATTCCGAAGCAACTTAAAACCAATCCGGCATTTTTTAAACTGAAACCCAAATGGTCGGTCATGTAAACGCCCAAAAAAGGTAATACCATAGAGCCGGAACGGTTGATGAACATCACCACCGCCAGCATCCAGCTTTCCGTTGAAAGCCCTCTGAAGGAATCGGTATATATTTTTACAAGTCTCATTTCGGTTTACATTCTAAAAGTCAAAGCCAAAAAAAGCAGCCCTTCATGGACTGCTTTGTTCTCTGATATTTTTGTTTACTTATCTTGAAACAACTTTAATGTCCACTCTTCGGTTTTTGGCCTTACAGATATCGGTATCATTAGCCTGACAAACAAAATGATTTGCCCCGTGGCCTTCCGACTGCATACGGCTGTCATCTATGCCCATCCTCACCAAAGCTGCTTTTACTATATTGGCGCGGTCGGTAGAGATTTTCAGGTTTACGTCCTCATCACCTGCGCTGTCTGTATATCCCCCGATTTTGATTTTTGCATTGGGGAATTCTTTCATCAACATAGCAATATTATACAACTGTTCTTTGGAAACCGGCATTAATTCAGCGGAGCCTGACTTAAAGTTGACCCTGTCCAAAGTAATCCATTTCCAGTTTTCTCCACGCGCACCTGCCGCTTCTATCTGGTCATCGGTCAGGAAACGGTGAAGTTGTTGTTCGGCAGAAAACCCTCCGGCTTTCAATTCTTGACCCGAAGGAAGTTTAATGGCTTGAATCTCACCAATATTATAGACAAAATTCCCTTCCGCATCAACAGATTCCGCGTAAGCTTCTTCTGATTGTGAAGGCTGAGCTGCCATTTCTTCCGAACCGTCAGTTGTATGATTTCCTAAAATCGGAGCAATGACCAATCCGACCAAACAGGTTAATTTAATCAGAATATTCATAGACGGCCCTGAAGTATCTTTGAACGGATCGCCCACCGTATCACCGGTTACAGCGGCTTTATGGGCATCTGAACCTTTGTAGGTCATTTCACCATTGATCTCAACGCCTGCTTCAAAAGATTTTTTCGCATTGTCCCATGCTCCACCGGCATTGTTTTGAAAGATTGCCCAGAGAACACCTGAAACGGTAACCCCGGCCATATAACCTCCTAACATTTCCGCTACCAATTGATGGTTATCATTGTAAACCAAAATTCCGACAAGTACAATCAGGATCGGAAATCCTATGGTTAAAATACCGGGCAACATCATTTCCCTCAAAGCAGCTTTGGTGGAAATTTCCACACATTTTCCATATTCAGGCTTTGCATTTCCTTCCATAATTCCCGGAATCTCTTTGAATTGCCGGCGAACCTCATATACCATATCCATAGCTGCCTTTCCAACTGAGTTCATTGCCAAAGCCGAAAAGACAACGGGAACCATTCCTCCTAAAAATAACATCGCCAATACCGGTGCTTTGAAAATATTGATTCCGTCAATTCCTGTAAAAGTCACATAAGCTGCAAACAATGCCAACGCTGTCAAAGCCGCAGAAGCGATTGCAAACCCTTTCCCTGTTGCGGCAGTTGTATTTCCTACGGAGTCTAAAATATCCGTTTTTGTGCGAACTTCTTTTGGTAGCTCACTCATTTCAGCAATACCACCCGCATTGTCTGAAATAGGGCCGAATGCATCAATCGCTAACTGCATTGCAGTAGTTGCCATCATAGCTGAAGCTGCTAATGCAACTCCATAGAACCCTGCAAAAGCATAAGAAGCCCAGATGGCTCCTGCAAATAATAAGACGGTAGGAAAGGTTGAAATCATTCCTGTCGCCAAACCTGCAATAATGTTGGTTGCGGCTCCGGTAGAAGATTTTTTAACGATTCCTAAGACCGGTTTCGTCCCTAAGCCGGTATAGTATTCGGTAACTGAAGAAATTACACCGCCCACGATCAATCCAATTATGGCCGCGGCAAATACTCTGATTGAAGAAATTTCTTTCAGGCCTTCTCCGTAAAATTCCATTCTCAAAGTTGAAGGCAACAAATAATCAATTAAGAAATAACATGAAATAGCCGTTAAAATAATTGAAACCCAGTTTCCGACATTTAACGCACCTTGAACTTGTTTTTCTCTTGCATTATTATCTTTGATTTTTACCAGCATAGTTCCGATAATAGAAAATAGAATTCCAAAACCGGCAATTGCCATTGGCAATAAAATCGGGCCAATCCCACCGAATCCTTCATTCACGATATTCCCGCCCATGTCCTTGATGACATAGTTCCCTAAAACCATGGCGGCCAGTACAGTTGCAACATAAGAACCAAACAAATCGGCTCCCATCCCGGCAACATCGCCCACATTATCACCTACGTTATCTGCAATGGTTGCGGGGTTTCTCGGGTCATCTTCCGGAATCCCGGCTTCCACTTTTCCAACCAAATCGGCTCCGACGTCAGCTGCTTTAGTATAAATGCCGCCACCTACACGGGCAAACAAAGCAATTGATTCTGCACCGAGAGAGAAGCCGGCAAGTGTTTCCAATAATTTGGTCATATCTTCATTATTGGTCCAGGAACCTCCCATAAAAAGATTATATAATATAATAAAGAACCCCGTAAGGCCCAAAACAGCAAGGCCGGCAACTCCTAACCCCATAACAGTTCCGCCGCCAAACGAAACTTTCAATGCTTGCGGCAGGCTTGTGCGGGCAGCTTGTGTTGTCCTGACATTTGTTTTGGTTGCAATTTTCATCCCCATGTTTCCCGCCAATGCCGAAAAGAAGGCTCCGAAAATAAAAGCAATTACAATCAATAAGTGTGTCTTTACTCCCGGAATAAAAGTAATCCCGGCCAGTACTATACTTGCCCCGATAACGAAAAATGTAAGTAATCGATATTCAGCTTTCAGAAAAGCCAGGGCTCCTTCATAGATATGATCTGAAATTTCTTTCATTTTGCCGTCACCGGCATCTTGTTTCAACACCCAGCTTCTTTTGATCGTCATAAAAATCAATCCAATAACAGAGAGAATTACCGGAATCCACAGAAATAGTTCTTTCATAATTTTACAGAAATTTTAACAATCTGCAAATATAGTATATTCACTTTATTTTGAAAGAATTTATGCCCTGAATGCTGAATGAAATCGGAGAAAAGTTAAAAATTATAAAAAATAGCGAGTTCAAGGCAGCCTCCTTGTATAGAATACAGGAATTAAAACGAAAAATCCATCCCGAAAGTTATGCCGAATTTTCGTGCTTCGGGTACGTCCCAATAGTTTCCCCGCCAGTTGAAATCAATCCTGAACGGCCGGAAATTCCCGTATCCGATATTTTCTAACCCGAACCCGTATTCGAAATAAATTTTGTCTTTTGGTGCAAGATAAATGATGTCTGAGCGGTTCATTTCAAGGCTTTCGTCAGAAATATCACCCCAGGCGGCACGAATAAACCCTACTTCCCTGATCTTCAGTTTTTTGATCAACGGGATTTTATTGAAAATCCATCCGTTAAAATGATGATCCAGAATAAAAGTCGAATAAGCATCGGTCACGAATTCATAATAGTTCAATTGTGAGAAAGTCCCCGGAATCTGTCCGTAGCTTTCATTGCCCGGAATTACACTAAGAAGCGGAAGCGGCAAACCTTCAAACGTTTTTCCCGCCTCAAAAACAATATTGCTTTTCCCGAACGAACCTATCAGAACCGGTTTTGCAAAAAGGAACTGGATCTTGTTGTAATCGAATTGGCTGTTGAACAACCCGCTGAATCCTTTCGTATAACGAAGCATGATTGTCGGAGCCAATGTGCTGTGTTCGTACCGGTCGATCCCGTAACGGGAAAACTTCGCACCGGGGCGGGCAATTAAAGACAAACTTATGTTGGTGTCAATAAGATGTTCTTCGTAAAATCCTTTTTCATTGATATAACCAAGGTTAAACAATTCCGGGTCAGCGGCGCGCGTGGTCTGGTAATTCCCATCCAGCCTGACCTTAAAATTTTTCCACGGATCGATTGATGTGTAAACATTGGTCTTGTTAATGTGGCTTAATTTATTGTTTGATCCCTGACCAATGATGGATGAAGAAGCAAAGCTCCGCGTCATGATTCCATCTGAAGCCGTAAGCTGAACGCCCAATTGCTCAATATCTCTCTTTGTACCGATCCCTATCTGGAAACGGTTGAATTTATCAAACATAAAACGCGCTTCGGCGCCATATTTAAACTGATGGTCTTCAAACCCGTAAGCCATATAACCCGCCAGGCGCCACATATCGTTCTGAGAAAAATAAGTCCGGGCACCAGCACGCAGGCGGAATCCTTCCACTTCGTTATAACCGAATGTCGAATATAAATCGCCGATGTCAATGGCATTCCAGACATTCCAATAGCCGGAGCCAAAAATTTCCACCGATTTTACAATCCTTTTGAAACGCGGAACCTGTTGCAGGCTGTCGAGCATTTCATAAATTCCGGTTTCATTCTTTGAAAGCTTTTCGGGACGGGTTTGCGCCCAATATAAATCAGTTTTCTCAAAGGCACCTTCTGTATGGGGGTCATAATTCCTGTTGCTGTAAAATTCGTCAGGATGAGGTTTGTCAAAATTAAAATCACGGTAAGAAATTGTCCGGTGCGCAAACAAGCCTTTGGCTTTGTCCTTTTTGTTGAGCAGGCTCATGTCGAGCAGAATGTATTCACGCTGCGGATAAAAAACCGAATCATTCGCGATTTCATATTGCAGGCTCACAAAAATGTCGCGGACAAAATTGACATCTATGTTCCGGGTGCTTTGCAGCGCAATTTCCTTTACCGCATAGGATTTCATCCCGATGTAAAAATCTCCTTTGAAAGTATATTCGCCGTCCCGTTTCGGATAATACTTGATACGGTAACAATCCACACCATCAAGATTTACCGTATCGGAAAGCTCATACTCATAAACGGAAAACCCGTCGCGGGCAATCGGGCTGACGAAATTTTTATTGAAGAAATTCAACCGGTTGTCATAGATGTTGAATTCCTTGTAAAGGTTTTTAAGTGTCTGGATAACAATTTCGTTGTCGTCGAACCCGGAGCTTTTATTGGCGACCAGATCCCTTCTTTCTCTTTTCGACGGTTCATTTTTACCGTAAACCTTGTAAATGGATTCGTTTAAAAACGCCGGTAAATAAGCTTTTCCGGTGATTTCGGAAGTGTCAATTTTCTCAAAAATGAATTCCATGTCCTTGAACAATTTGCTCCTGGTCATGGCACTGTCCACGTTGTTCAAATCAAATTCCAACTTTTCATATTCTTCATATTCATACTGGGGAACACTGTGCAAACCGTTATTTTTTTTACGTGCCCAAACTTCACGCATAATGGCGTAAGCCGGATTTTCCTTTTTGTTTTTGTATTTTTTTCTCTTATTGGTCAGGGTGGCCTCTGAAAGTTCGACTGTTGAATTTTCCTTTACAGAAGTGTCCGCTGTTAATTCTACATTCAAACCGTAATTGACTTTTGACGTTAGAGTTTGCTCCTGAAATTTATATCCGTCGGCAGAAATTTCGATAATGGAATCGCTCGTTTCCGATTCGAGGTAAAAGCTCCCGTCGGTATTGGTAGTGGTAAAGACACCGGCGTTGGGCAGGGTCACATCTGCATAAGCGACCGGTTTTTTTGTTTGGGCATTGGTGATTTTACCGGAAACCTTTACCTGTGCCGATGCCCAAATGGAAACCAGCAGGGTGAAAAAAGAAAATACCCGTCGAAAATTCATCATATTAATCCCCGCAAATATCCATAAAAAAACCTTCCGTTTGGGGAAGGTTGAATATGTTTAACTAAAAACGGTTCAATTATTTTTTGTAAGAAACCGATTTTGCCGCTTCCACAATGTCCTTCACACTCGGGAACCATTCTTTGAAAAGCTCCGCAGAATAAGGAGAGGAAATATCCGGAGCAGTAATCCTTTTTACCGGAGCGTCCAGATAATCAAATACTTTTTGCTGAACCATATAAGTGATTTCAGTCCCGATGGAGCCGTAAGGCCAGGATTCTTCCAGAACCACCAGGCGGTTGGTTTTCTTAACGGAATTAATGATCGTATCGTAATCCAACGGACGTAAAGTTCTCAAATCAATCACTTCCGTGCTGATCCCTTCTTTTTCCAGTTGTTCGGCAGCAGCCAAAGCGTTTTTCATAATTTTCCCGTAAGAAACAATGGTCAGGTCAGAGCCTTCTTTTTTTATGTCGGCAACACCAATCGGGATTAAATATTCCTCATCAGGTATTTCCATTTTGTCACCGTACATCTGTTCCGATTCCATAAAAATAACCGGGTCGTTGTCACGGATGGCGGATTTCAATAAACCTTTCGCATCGTAAGGATTAGACGGAACAATTACTTTCAGTCCCGGCGTATTGGCATACCAGTTGTCAAACGATTGAGAATGCGTAGCGCCTAATTGTCCCGCAGAACCTGTCGGGCCACGGAAAACGATGGGAATGTTCCACTGCCCGCCGGACATCTGGTACATTTTTGCCGCGTTGTTGATGATCTGGTCAATGGCAACCAGCGAAAAATTAAAAGTCATATATTCCACAATCGGGCGGCAGCCGTTCATAGCGGAGCCAATCGCGATCCCGGAAAATCCGCCTTCGGAAATGGGTGTATCAATGATGCGCTCCGGCCCGAATTCATCGAGCATTCCTTTTGATGCTTTGTACGCGCCGTTGTATTCCGCCACTTCTTCGCCCATCAAATAGACGGACGGATCCCTTCTCATTTCTTCGCTCATTGCTTCGGCAATGACTTCTCTGAATGTTTTTACTGCCATGATTCTGATTCGAAGGAGCAAAAGTACAAAGTTTTTGTTATAAGGTCAAGGTTTGGAAAAACTGAATTCGTCATTTTTGTATGATTCCGCGGTTTTGAAAAAATACCTACAAAAGGGTATTTTTTTGTGTTTCCCGTAGGTGTAAATCTGAAAAATTAAATGCTTATTCTTTTGAGAAGATAGAGATGTACACCCTAACTCATTTAAATTACAGTTAGTTTTTCTTATTTACCGGCCGCCGGGCATATTTTGTGTCCGGTGGTTTTTATGTATGCCTTTTTGTATGCCTGATTCAGCAAGTAATTTGAAGTAAAGTGTAATTGGATATAATTGAAAAGATTATATAATTGACTATAAAACAGTATAAAAACAAAAAAGACTCTCAGTTTCCTGAAAGTCTTTCTGAAATTTGTGGGAGCAGAGGGATTCGAACCCCCGACCCTCTGCTTGTAAGGCAGATGCTCTGAACCAACTGAGCTATGCTCCCTTCTCATTATTTATTTTTGATTCTGAACCTCCGAATCTTCCGTTTGGAAACGGAATGCTCTGAACCAACTGAACTATGCTCCCTAAATTTGGGATTGCAAATATAGAATCAATTTTTTGTTTTGCAAATTAATTTATCCGATTTGGGTAAAAAAATTTTATACCTTACTTTCGCCCATTGTTCAATGAACCATTATGGGAAAAAATAAGCTGAAAAGATTTGCCGAAAACAGGACTTTTAAGAACGTTTTTCAACCGTCACGGGAAGAAATCCTTGCTGGTTTTGAAATGAAAGGGAAATGGAACAAAGATTTTTTCCGTAATGACAATCCGATTGTGCTGGAACTGGGCTGCGGAAAAGGAGAATATACGGTTGCCCTCGCCGAAAAATTTCCCGGTAAAAACTTCATCGGAATTGACATAAAAGGCGCGAGGTTCTGGCGCGGTGCCAAAACCGCATTGGATGAAAATTTGAGCAACGTTGCTTTCCTGCGTACCCAGATTGAATTAATCGACCATGCCTTTGCAGAAAATGAAATCAGCGAAATCTGGATTACTTTTCCCGATCCGCAGATCAAATTCCGCCGGACGAAACACCGCCTGACGCATCCGGAATTCCTCAGAAAATACCATCAAATCCTGAACGAAAAAGGAATTGTCCATCTGAAAACCGACAGTGAATTTTTACATGGTTATACCCACGGAATCATTCAAACGGAAAACCACCAGGTTCTGCTTTCAAGCCACAACGTCTATCATCCCGACAACAAAGAACTGCCCGAAGAAATTACCTCTGTCCAGACCTTCTACGAAAAGAAGTTCTTAGAGATAAATAAAAATATTACGTACATTCGTTTCTCTTTAAATTATTAACACACAATGAAAAAACACATCATACTCCTGTTTATTTTACTTGCCCTGCCTGTTTTTCTAGCTGCACAGCAGCCGGGATGGTTTTATGCAACCATGAATACGCAGAACGCGCAGGAATTAAAGAATATCCATCCTGACGGAATCGAAATCCTGCAGTCGCACAACAATCAATCCGTTGTTTTTGTGGAAGAAGAAACAGCCCACTTGTTGCATGGAAATTTTGTAGTACATGGGCCGGGATTCGTATATAAACCCACGCTGGAAGCGGCATCGTCCTTCATTCAGCAGGAATTCACCGGAAAATTCGACGTGATGGATTTCACCATTACCGAAGATGCTTTTGTCAATCAATGCCTTGACATGGTCAATCCGCAAAATATTGAAGAAACCATATTGGATTTACAGGGTTACGGAACACGTTACCACCAGTCTTCACAGGCGGAACAAGCCATTTTGGATATGCGAGACAAATGGCAGGCAATGGCAGACGCGGCTGGAAGAAACGACATCAGTTTCCGGATTGTAGATCATTCCGGGACGCCTATGCCTTCTTTGATCATGACCATGCAGGGAGTTGAACAGCCGGACGAATATGTGATTATAGGCGGCCACATGGATTCCATTACCTCTACGCCGGACAACGCGCCGGGTGCGGACGATGACGCTTCGGGAATTGCTACGATCACAGAAGTAATCCGCGTTTTATTAGACGCGAATTACCGCCCTAAGCGAACTGTGGAATTTATGGCTTACGCAGCGGAAGAAATCGGGTTGGTCGGTTCGGACGAAATCGCACAGGAATATTACAACGATGGGAAAAACGTAGTGGCGTATTGTCAGTTTGACATGACCAATTATAACGGTTCAGCTGCAGACATTGCTATCATCGAAGATAATTATACAACAGCCGATCTGAATTTATATCTGATTGAGCTTCTGGAGCATTACAATGCCAGTGGCGAACATGCGCTGACTTACACAAGTTCCGCCTGTAACTATGCCTGTTCCGACCATGCAAGCTGGGAAGCACGCGGATACCTGGCGTCGTTTCCTTTTGAAGCAAAATTTGGCGAACATGACCCTTATATCCATTCCACGCAGGATTTGTACAGCGTAAGCGGCAATTCGGAACACGCGGCAAAATTCACGAAGCTCGGGCTGGAATTCATCATCGAAGTGGCAAAAACCGCTACTTTGTCAACTCATGAAGTGGTAAAGCCGGAATTGAGCATGGTGGTAGAAAATAAAAATTTAATTTACAATCTGGATCATACCAACGCAAAAAAACTAACTTTATCTGTTCTGGACGGTTCGGCTAAAACCATCTTGTCAAAAACGAATCTTTCAGCATCGGGAAATGTTTCCCTGTCCCATGTTCCGAAAGGTTTCTATATTGCCATCTTTAAAGACGAAAACGGAAAAGCCTATACCAAAAAGTTTTTGGTGAAATAAGGCACGATTGAACTATTTCTTGTTTAACTGTATAATTGTTTAACAATTCACGAATCATTCATTCACTGTTTAACCGGTTAACTGGTCAATTATATAAATTATTGAAGGAGTAAAAAAGCCTTTTCATCACAAAAAATAATCCGCACCGGGCATAAATTTTTACTTTTTCGTATGTTTACCCCAAAGAATTAATATGAACAGGAAAATCGGGACATTGGCGCTGAGCTTAATCTTCACGGCGCTTTTCGCGCAACAAAGTTGTAATTGGCAGCAAAAAGTAAATTACCAAATGAGTATTGAGGTGGATGAGAAATTGTTTCAATATGATGGCGAAATGGAATTGACTTACGAAAACAATTCACCAGACACGCTCGATAAAGTTTATTTTCATCTTTATTACAATGCATTTAATCCGGGTAGTGCCATGGATTACCGTTTGCAAAATATTGCGGATCCCGATTCACGGATGGTCATCAAAGAAGGTAGCGGAAAAAACCAGAAGGCCAGAAGCCGGATCGCGGAATTAAAACCGGAAGACAGGGGTTATCAGCATATAAAATCTATCCGGCAAAACGGGAAAGAATTGTCCTATAAAATCAACGGAACAATTATGGAAGTGAAACTGGCGCAGCCTCTTTCTCCCGGCGCTCAAACCTTTTTTGAGCTGAAATGGAAAGCACAGATTCCGCAGATGATCAGGCGCGGTGGGAAAAATTCACCGGAAGGAGTTGATCTTTCCATGACCCAATGGTATCCGAAAATGGCACAATATGACCCGTATGGCTGGCACCTGGACGAATACATCGGGCGGGAATTTGTGGCGCCGTTCGGGGATTTTGATGTAAAAATCAATATTCAGAAAGATTATGTCATCGGCGCTTCAGGAAAACTGCAAAATCCTTCGGAAGTAAAAGGATATATGGCAAATCCGCAAATAAAAGAGCAAAAAGGAAAGGCGACCTGGCGTTTTAAGGCGGAAAACATCCATGATTTTGCCTGGGCTGCCGATCCTGATTTTATCGTTTCGAAACAACAGGTACCGGGCGGGCCGGAAGTTTATTTTGTGCATTTGAACAAAGATGATATTAATGGAAACTGGTCGAAAGCACAGGAACCTGCGGTGAAATTCTTTCAGTTTATGAACAATTATTTCGGGAAATACCCATGGGAAACCTACTCAATTATACAGGGTGGCGACGGGGGAATGGAATACGGAACCGCGACACTCGTAACAGGCGGACGAAACCTGGACGGGCTTGTCGGTGTGATTTTCCACGAAGCCGCGCATTCCTGGTTCCAACATCTTTTCGGGATCAATGAAACGGTGAACGAATGGATGGATGAAGGGTTCACTTCTTATGCCGAACAGCTTGCCCACCTGCATGTCTTTAACAAACCGATGGAACCCAACCCTAACCCCGAGGCATACTCGGCTTATTTTGACCTCGCAAAATCCGGTGTGGAAGAACCCATGAGCCTTCTGGCGGATTATTACAATTACAATTATGCATACAGCGTGGAAGCGTATGTGAAAGGCCAGGTTTACCTCATTCAGCTCGGATATATCATCGGGGAAGAAAACCTGAAAAAAACTTTCAAAGAATTTTATTCGGAATGGAAATTTAACCATCCTTATCCGAACGACTTCAAACGGGTGGCCGAAAAAGTTTCGGGACTGAATTTAAAATGGTATGACAACCTGTTCATCAATACGACAAGGACGGTTAATTATGCCGTTCAGAACGTAACGGATTCAACTATTGAGCTTAAAAACCTGAGCAATTTCGCCATGCCTATTGATTTATATGTGGAATACAAAGACGGAAGCAAAGAGCTGTTTTATATTCCCAACCTGGAATTAAGAGGAGAAAAACCTGCGGAAAATATTGAAATTTATAACAGCATTAAGAGAACGGTGCTGGAACCTTGGGCATGGACGAATCCTGATTATTCCGTAAAAATTTCAAAAGAAGTTTCAAAAGTGGTTATCGACCCCACTACCCGTTTGGCCGATGTAGATTACTCAGACAACATTTATCCGAAAAAATAATGCTTTTAGCCGTCAACATAGGAAATACCAATACGCGATTCGGTGTCTTCAAGCCGGACGGGGAAATCCTTTCCTGGGTCGTCAACTCAAAACCTTACCGGACGGAGGACGAATATTTTGCCCAATTCAGCGGAATGTATGAACCTTTCGGGTTGAAAGAAGAAGACATCACCGAAATTGTAATAGGCTCGGTCGTTCCGGCGCTGACCACGGCGGTTTTTAATTCTCTGAAAAAAATCCACGACACGGAGCCGATAATTGTAAACCGGGACACGCCTTCCAATGTCCGGCATACTTCCAACCAGATGGGTACCGATTTGTATGCCAATGCCGTCGCGGCACAATCGTTTTATCCGGGGAAAAAAATCATCATAGATTTCGGGACTGCGCTGACTTTTACCGCGGTGGACGAAGCAGGGAAAACCATGGGCGTTTCTATTGCGCCGGGCATCAAAACCGCATTGAATTCCCTGATCGGCGAAACCGCCCAGCTTCCCGAAATTGAACTGAAAGCACCCGAAAAAGTCTTGGGGTTTGATACTGAAAGCTGTATGCAGAGCGGTATGGTTTACGGGTTCCTGAGCATGGTAGAGGGAATGATCGACCGGATTAATGAGGAAGTGAATGACAAATGTTTTGTCGTCGCCACTGGCGGAATGAGTTCCGTTTATGCTCCGCTTACCGAAAAAATTGACGTGCAGGATTATCTGCATACCATCAAAGGTTTGGCAGAATTGTACCGAATGAATCAACCCGGCTACCGCTTGACAAATTAGATTTCAGATTTTAGAAATTAGAAACCTCCAACATCCATCATTTTTTGGTATAAATATTGACACCCCCGACTGAAAAAATGTCAACATGAAACAAATAATTCTAATGCTTACAGTAACTGCATTTCTTTTTACAGGCTGTGAAACAAAAAAAGGGGAGAAAGTCATAACCCCGGGAGTTCTGGAGAAAACTATGGATGAGCATAATGCTCAAAATTCACTGGATTTCTTAGGAACTTACAAAGGAACGCTACCCTGCGCCGATTGTGAGGGAATAGAAACAGAAATTACTTTCAATGCAGACGAAACCTATAAAATGACCATGAAGTACAAAGGAAAAGGAGACAAGGTTTTTGAAGAGATTGGGGATTATGGCTGGAAGGAAGACGGCAAAACCCTGATGCTGGAAGGAATAGATTCCGCGCCGGTTTTATATGGGGTGGAAGAAAATAAATTAATTCACTTAGACCAGGACGGTAAAAGAATTACAGGGCCGATGGGCAAAAATTATGAATTAATTAAATTAACAGAATGATTTTTGGCACGAAGTTTGATCAAAGGGTAGTCAGATTTAGTAAAATAAATTGTCCTCATGTGTTAATTAAGATTAAAAGTCCGTTTCTAAACGGACTTTTTTTCATTTACGGCCATGAAGGATTCTGCTCTTTCCACCATCTTTCTGGAGCCGCAGAAAAACGGGACTCTCTGGTGAAGTTGTGTCGGTTGTATGTCCATTATTCTTTGAAACCCGTTGGACGCTTTTCCTCCGGCTTGTTCCGCCAAAAACGCCATTGGGTTACATTCGTATAACAAACGCAATTTCCCGTTGGGGCTTTTGGTTCCGGATGGATAAATGTAAATCCCGCCCTTGATCATATTCCTGTGAAAATCAGCACATAAAGAGCCAATGTATCTTGAAGTATAAGGCCTTCCTTCCTCTTCCTCCTGGCAATATTTGATATAATCTTTTACGCCTTGCGGGAATAAAGCATAATTTCCTTCGTTAATTGAATAAATTTTCCCGTCTTCCGGAATCCTCATATTGGGGTGAGAAAGATAAAATGTCCCGATAGAAGGATTAAGCGTAAATCCGTTGACACCGTTTCCGGTCGTATAGATCAGCATGGTTGAGCTTCCGTAAACCACGTACCCGGCCGCGACCTGCCTGTTTCCGGGTTGCAAAAAATCTTCCAGCCGAACAGGTGTTCCTTCAGGCGTAATTCTTCTGTAAATCGAAAATATCGTTCCGACCGAAACGTTTACATCAATATTCGATGAGCCGTCCAAAGGGTCGATCAGAACCACATATTTGCTGTTTTCAGAATTCATGCAGCTATCCAACTGGATGAAATCATCGTTTTCTTCAGATGCAATTCCGCAAACGACTTCCCTCTGTGAAAGCGTTTTGATGAATACTTCATTGGCAAATACATCCAGCTTTTGCTGTTCCTCTCCCTGAATATTTTCAGTTCCGAATTTTCCCAAAATATCGACCAGCCCTGCCTGGTTTACTTTGTGATTGACAACTTTGGCAGCAAGCTTAATAGAGCTGAGCAAACGGGTTAATTCTCCCGAAGAATAAGGAAAATCTTTCTGGTTTTCGATGATAAATTCACCTAAAGTCTGGCCTGATTCTAAATTCATTTTTATCTGATTTATTGCGTCGCACAAATATCGTAAAATTATGCGATAAGCAATTTTAAAAAGATTGTGACATTGGTTATCTTTGCCTGGGTTCGAGGAAGAATTTTATTAAAATCAATGAAAGTATTCAAATTCGGGGGGGCGTCTGTCAAAGATGCGGAAAGTGTCAGAAATATATCAAATGTTTTAAAATCAACAGGTTATAACGGAACATTTATGGTGGTTTCCGCTATGGGAAAAACCACCAACGCACTGGAAGAAGTGGTTAGCCGCTATTTTGAAAAATCGGATTATGCGGCAAAAGTTTCCGAGATATTACAGATGCATACTGCAATCGCCGAAGATTTATTTGAAAAACCGGAACCGATCAAACAGGAAATCAGTCAGTTTTTTGAAGATTTGAATGCTTTTTTAAGAAGAAATAAATCGCCTAATTACGATTTTGTCTATGACCAGGTGGTTTGCTGCGGCGAATTGATTTCGACCAAAATCGTCAGCGCTTACCTGAATTCCGCGGGAATTGAAAATACCTGGCTCGACGTGCGCGATTACATCAAAACAGACGAAACTTACCGCGAAGGAAAAGTAAACTGGGAAAAAACCGAAAAGAATTTCGCCCGACTTGAAAAAGACAGATTTTATGTCACCCAGGGATTTCTGGGTTCCGACCCGAATTATTTTACCACAACACTCGGCCGCGAAGGTTCGGACTATACCGCCGCAATCATTGCTTATTGCGTAAATGCAGAAAGCATGACCATCTGGAAAGACGTTCCCGGGGTGCTGAATGCCGACCCGCGTTATTTTGATGATGCGCGGTTGCTGAATAAAATTTCTTACGAAGAAGCCATCGAACTGGCTTATTACGGTGCGTCGGTCATTCACCCGAAGACCATGCAGCCTTTGAGGCAAAAGGAAATTCCTTTTTATGTAAAATCATTTTTAAATCCGGAAAACGAAGGGACACAGATCCAGAAAAAACTGATGCTCGATCCGTTCATTCCGTGCTATATTGTCAAAAAGAACCAGAATTTGCTTACGCTTACCACGCGTGATTTTTCATTTATCACTGAAGAAAAAATCAGCCGGATTTTTAATTTGCTGCACGACATGAACATCAAGGTAAACCTGATGCAGAATTCCGCGATTACGCTTTCGCTTTGCCTGGAAGACAAGTACAACCAGCTGGATTCGTTTATGGACAAGATAAAACCCGGTTATAAAATTGATTTGGAAAAAGATGTATCTTTATACACATTAAGGCATTTTGATGAAAAATCATCCTACACATTCTACAAAGGAAAAGAATTGTTGCGCCAAATCATTAAAAACACTTTGCAGATAATTGTAAAAGAATAATGGTTTTAATCAGCACAAAAGATATTTACCAGGCATCCGGGCTCAAGAAATTCGGGCCTTTCGGCTATCCGGTAGCATGGCTTTACAAAAGCATCAGCGGGGTCACAAAACTGAATGACCTCTATTCGAGAGGATATCAAATGGCCGCACCTGAGTTTCTTCAATTCCTACTGGATGACCTTGAAATCAAATATGAACTGCACGAAGAAGACCTGAAGCGGATTCCGAAAGAAGGCCCGTTTATTATCGTTTCCAATCATCCCCTGGGTGGGTTGGACGGGATTTTGCTGATGCACATCATCAGTAAAATCCGCCCGGATTTCAAAGTAATGGGCAATTTTCTTCTGCACAAGATCAAACCGCTGGAGCCGATGGTGATTGCCGTCAATCCTTTTGAAACAAGAAAAGAAGTTTACAGCAGCAGTTCCGGGATGCGGGAAGCCATCCGGCACGTGCGCAGCGGGAGTTGCCTCGGGGTTTTCCCGGCAGGCGAAGTCTCGACCAAAGACGAAGAAGGCAACATCGTCGACCGCGAATGGCAGGAATCCGCCATCAAGCTGATCCAGAAGATGGAAGTTCCCGTCATTCCCATGTATTTCCGGGCAAAAAACAGCCCGCTTTTTTATAGGATGTCGGCGCTCCACCCGAATTTGCAAACCGCCATGCTGCCAACGGAAATGGTTCGCCCGAGGGTGAAGCCCATCCAGATCAGGATCGGGAAACCGATTCTACCCAAACATCAGCGGGAATTTGAAGACATTCAATCTTTTTCGGAATTCCTGCGAAAGAAAACCTATTCGCTGTCAACTTATTACACCCAGAAAAAATCGTTGCTGATGGAAACTTTGAAAATCCCGTCAACGATTGCCATCAATACAAAAAACAAAAAGCCGAAAGAAATCATTTCCGAAACGCCGCAGGAACTGATCGAAATGGAAATCAGGGCATTGAAAGAAACGCAGGACGCTCTTCTTTTCAGGAACAATAATTACGAGTGCTATTTCGGGAAAGCTGTGGAAATACCTAACATCCTGCGGGAAATCGGCCGTTTGAGAGAACTGACATTCAGGAAGATCGGGGAAGGAACCAACCTGGAAATCGACCTCGACAGGTACGACGTTCATTACCACCATTTGTTTTTGTGGGACGAGGATACCAAAAAGATCGTCGGTGCTTACCGGATGGCATTGGGAAGAGAAGTTTATGAACAGTTCGGGGTGGATGGTTTTTACATCAATGAGCTTTTTCATTTTGAACCGGAACTGCATCCGTTTTTCAAAAAATGCATAGAAATGGGGCGCGCGTTCGTTGCTCCTGATTATCAGCAGAAACCCATGCCGCTTTTCCTGCTCTGGAGGGGAATTGTACATATAACCCTGAGGAATCCCGGGCAAAAATTCATCATAGGAAGCGTAAGCATCAGCAACCAGTTTTCCGAATTTTCCAAATCGCTGATGATTGAGTTCATGAAATCGCATTATTATGACCCGTATGTGGCACAGTATGTAAGAGCAAAAAATGAATTCAAAGTCAAGCTAAAAGATGCCGATAAGGAATTTTTCTTTGATGAAGCCGAAGCGGACCTGAATAAATTTGATAAGCTGATCGATGAAATTGAACCGAATGTTTTAAGGCTTCCTGTTTTGATCAAAAAATATATCAAGCAGAACGCGCGCGTCATCGGGTTCAATGTGGACCCTAAATTCAACGACGCGATTGATGGGCTGATGTACATCCGCATCAGCGATCTTCCCGAAGATACTGTAAAACCCGTCCTGGAAGAATTACAGGCGGAACTGAACCGGAAGCTGAATAATGGCGGGAATGAGGAGGAAGTTTAGCAGAACGTGATGTAAAAGCATGCCAGCAATGGGAAAAAATAAAGTCAGAAAATAGAATTAAAAGTTCTCCGCGCCTGAACGATTAAAACAATTTTCTCCTTCGCCTGTTCGGCTTTTCATCATAGAATTCCAGGATATAAACAAGCCCGCATCCTGCAACATACGCCCAAATGTCATTCACATCAAAAGAAGTTCCCATGACAGCTGCCGCAAATTGGTTATCCTGAAGATTTAATTTTTCAATCAGGTGAAATGCCTGCGAGGTTTCTACCAAAAAAGCAAAAATACCGACACCGATGATCGTTTTTTTCTTGTCGAAATTAAAAAATGCCTGGATAAAACAGTAAATCAAAATGACTACCAGCACATCTCCGACCGTTCCGCGGACGGCTTCATTCTTTACAAATAGCGCAATCAGGATTTCCACAATGAGCAAACCCATGAAATACAAAGCATATTTTCTGTCGAAACGAAACATATCCAAAGATAAAAAAATAGAATATTGAAAGTTGAAAAATCAATTCAATATTCTATTCAAAATATTCATGGCAACCGTCATCTTTTAATGAATTTTCCGTAAAGTTCTTTTCCGTCCACCACTACTTTCAGGTAATAAACCGCGGTTGGCAGACCCGACAAATTCAGTTGGTATTTCATTGCTTTTTCATTTCTGTATAAGACCAGTTTCCCGGTGGTGTCAAACAAATACAGTTCCTGTGCTTCCCTGTCTGTTTCCACTGTAATCAGGCCGGAAGCCGGATTGGGAAAATATGCCCATTTGATGGATCCGCTACCGGAAATTTTTTCTTCGATTTTCTTGTTTTCCGGATAATTATCATTGGATTTACAGTTTCTCACTTCGGTAAATTGAAGAATAATTCGCAGCAACATATCATTAAACATTTCCACTTTATAGCTTTCGGCTGAAGGTTCTATATGCGGATTCCCGATTCCGCTGTGGTCTGTCAGGAACAGATAGGTTCCGTTAGTTTCCAGTGTTATTGCACGCATCAGGAATTCAGTGCTTTTATCAATTCCGCTTGCAGCGACCGGAATGATCCGGATTCCTTTTTCAGCGGCTGTTTTTGCCAATTCCTGTAGTTTTTGTACTTTTTCGGTGTCGTAATGCGGAGGCGCATCCAGCAGGACAAACAATAATTTTGAACGAGCATCATCGTCCCAGCTCAATTGCCCGATAGTTGCTTCAAAAGCTTCCACAACGGCTTCCGGATAATCACCTCCGCCACTCGCACTTTGTTTTTTGATAAAATCAGTAACGGATGAAATATCGGAATTAAAATCAAAATTCTTTACCACATATTCATCTCCGTTATCACGGTAGAAAACACTTCCCATCGTCACATTGACATTGCGCAGTTCTTTTTTGGCTCGTTCGATCACGTCATATAATTCGGCTTGCAGATAACTGAGTTCGTCACTCATAGAACCCGTTGCGTCAACCATAAAAGCAATATTGACTTTGTTTAATTCGTCGCATCTTGTATTGTATCTGTAGAAATTAATTCCGTTTTTGAACTCAATCGCATCGCGGGAAATAACCGTTCTTGAATCGTCTACTATAGATAATTTTTCAGAAACGGCCTGCGTGGAAACATCATTCGGATTGTACCATAATTCAGCGCGCCCGGTATTGTCTGTCTTGGACGTCCATAATTTTTTTCCGGACTGGCTGGTCAAATAAACTTTTTTATTGATAACCGGAAACCCGTCCTCATTGGTCAAAACTACTGAATAGCGACATGCCGGACTGAATTGCCAATGATTTTTCCATTGGTTCAATTCGTTTTCAGTCAATCCCTGCCAGTATTCCCAACTGCTGAAATCATTGACTTCGCCGGCGGTCAGCTGCCCGGCTTTGATTCCTTCCGAATTATAAATGCCTTCCTTATAACTTTCTGATGCAGGCATTTCCGCAGAAGCAGATTCTGAAATGGAAGTTGCTCCTCTAATGAAAACTGAGCTTTCTGAAGAAGCTTTTTCTTTTGCATAACCCGCTGAAATGCTGATTCCACCAATAAGTGTAACAGACTCCAGTAGAACAGCGCCTCCAATCCGAAGATTCATAACGGCATTGTTTACCACAAATTCTTCGGTTGTCCCCATCAGGTCAGTTACCATAATGACATCGCCCATTTTGGCATCGATCCCATATTGTCCGTTTTCGTCCGTAAAAGTTGATACGGAAGTTCCTCTTACAACAACTTCCGCATCGGAAACCGGGAATCCATCAGCATCGGTTATGGTTCCAATCAATGAATTTTTATAGGGATTCCCATTTTTTGCATGATCGGAAGAAGTTTTGTATTCGCTCTTATCTGATTTTTTACCTTTTTTGGGGGTTTTCTCTTTCTGAATAACTTCTTTCTGGAACTTAATCTTAGTATTTTTCCCGTCAGCAACAGTAACGGTTATTTGTTTGCCGGAGTAAACCGCACGCAACCGATCACCCTTTTCTCCTTTTACAGCAAAGGTTCCATTGGATTGGGAAAGAGCAACAAAATTATTATTAAGGTTGATGATTTCGACTCCGGCAACCGGCTTGTCGTTTTCGTCGTAAACAGTTCCCGAAATCAGTCCGGATTTGGATGTCTGCCCGAACGAATTGACCATAAACAGTAACAACAAAAAAGTTTTGAAAAGACAGGAAATTGTGCGCATATCAGTCAGATTAAATTTATAAAAATTGTGTTTCTAATATAGATGTTATTTTTCCCCGAAAGGTTGGGAAAGGAATAAAAAATCCTCCCGCATTCACGCAAGAGGATTTAAAGAGCACAAAATATAAGACTCAGAAACTGTTCAAAGATGATTCACCGGCTCTATTTTGATAATGTTATAAAGTTTCATCGTTTCAAAATCCGAAGTTAATTCCGAACTGGAGCATTTTCCGGTCGTCAAAGATCCCTTCTTTGAAATACGAGCTTAAATCCTGACGCACAAAGAAGTTAACGTTGTTCAGGCTCAGGGTAAATTGCGCTCCGTAAACAATATTATTGAGGTTATAATTGGTGTCTTTTTCGCGGAACCCGATGTCTTCACCCTTTACGATATTGTTTTTTGAAATCCGGAACCCGCCGTAAACGTTCGCACCTATAGCAAGCCCGCGGTCAATATTTCTGTACGAAAATTCATTTCCGATTTTTTTCAAAGGAGAAATATGAAATTTAAGCCCGACAGGTACCACAATATAGGTCGCCCTGAGTTTGCTTTTTGTCAGGTTCTTGTCGTGCTGAATCAAATTCACATCGCCTTCATCGTCGCGGCTGATCATATAATCATCGTCAAACCGCATGGTTTTCCATGAAAAATAAACACCTGTCACGAATTCCCACGGGCTGGTTCTGCTGAATTGCTTATGGTAAAGAAATCCCGCGTCAATTCCACTGGAATAACCCAAGTGTTTGTTCAGCAATTCATTGTCGTCATCGGCAAAATACATCATCCCGTAGGACAAATAACCCGTCATTTCATTTTTTGGCTTGTGCTTATCCTGCAAAGTATTAAGCTCATTTTCTTTGCTTAATTTTTCAACATCTGTACTGAGTATCGTGTATTGAACCTGTTTTTTGGTAATTTCATCCAGATCGAAATTAAGCCCGTGAATTCTTTCATCAATTTTATCTGAATACTTTTGTGATATTTCCTCTTTTTGCCGTCCGGCTTCCGACGAATTGATTGTTTTGGCCGTCAAAACAGAGTCAACCTTTGAAATCTCAGCATTCATCAGGATTTTCTCCTCGATAACTATCCTCCTGACTTCCAGGGCATATTCTTCAATTTTTTCTTTCACAACCGGACTGATTAAATCCGATTCGGTTTCACTTTTATTAAAATCAAAGTTGACTTTCTGAGCGAAGGACGTCATTCCCATCAGGCATGACATTCCCAATACAATAAACTTTTTCATCATATTTTTAGTTTTAATTATTTACAAATGATTATTTGTTGAAATCGATAATGACCAGTTTTGTGTTGTCTTTTGATTCCGAAATGGTTTGGTTGTTTTCGACCGAATAAAGCAACATACCGGCGTCAACATATCTGGCGTTTTTTACTTGCCCACCCGCAGGTGGATTCTCTGGTTTTATGTCCTTGACCTCATTGGAAGCAATTTGTTGCGGGGCTTCAATTTCAGGCAGATCCAATTTAATTTCCGGCGAAGGAACAACTTCCGTTTTTTCAGCCGGGTTTTGGGCGATCTCCATTTTCTCCCGAATGACAGACTTTTCTATTTTCTCCGGATTCAGCTCCGGTTTAATTTTGTGATTTTCAAGATGAATGGATTCCGGTTCTGTAGCGTTGGCAATTTCATCAGAAATCTCATCCGGGATAAATTCAGTTCCTTTCACAGGATTTTCCTGAACGGTTTTCTCCGTATTTACAACCTGAATTCCTTTTGTTTCATTTTTTTCAAATGGATTCATCACGAGAACCGAAATGAAAATCAGCACCGAAGCCGCCGCAGCATACATCCACCAATAATTTGGACGAAGAGGCTTTACGCTTTTTGCTTCGGCTCCGCTCAGCAACCGTTTATCATTTTCCATCATTCCGGACAATTTTTCCCAGGCATTTTCAGTAACCGGAATTTCCCGGTTTTCCAATTGTTGTCTGATTTGATTTTCTATCTTTTTCATGTCTTTTTTAATTTTGGAAACCTTCGGCTTCGTTCGTTAAATCCCGCTGATTCAAAATAATTTCTTTCAGCTTGTTTTTGGCACGCAGCAATTGCGTTTTGGAAGCCGTTTCACTGATGGAAAGCATTCCGGCAATTTCTTTGTGCGAATAATCTTCCAGCACAAACAAGTTAAAGACTGTACGGTAATTTGCCGGTAATTGATCCAGCAAATCCTGTACGTTGATTCCTGTCAGGTCTTCTTCAAAATCTATAGGTTCTTCCTTTACCTCCACTTCATCCAGATAAACCATGCTTTTGTTCAGCCTGATGAAATCCAGGCATTCATTGACCATAATCCTCCTGATCCATCCTTCAAAGCTTCCCGCAGATTTATAGGAATCAATGTTTTTAAAAACCTTTACAAAGCCTCTGAGCATACAGTCTTCGGCATAGTGCAGGTCGGTAATATAGCTTCTGCACACGCTGAGCATTTTGCGGGACTGGCGCTCAAACAATTCTTTCTGCGCCAGGCGGTCCTGCCTTTTTAACTGTGGTAACAATAATTCCACTTTCTGGTTCCTATGGATTGAAATGATTTTCAAAATTATCAGCTTCTGTTTACATAGACGACCTGAATTTCAAAAAAGTTGCAGGCAAATGAATTTTTTATATTTTTTTATGACTGTCTGTTTTGAAATTGGAGAGCCCTGCCAGGGTTATTAGGTGCGGGATTAACCCTGGCAGGGCTTTTTTTCGTTTGATCCGGATAACTATATTTCTTCTGTATAAATTATTTTGTTAATTTGGTCAGGAGGAAACTCCGCATATCCGCGGCGGCGGATTCATTCTGTTTTTGTACATTTAGAACGAAAAAATTTATGTTTCTTTTGAAGAAATCTTTTAATTCACAAAAATGATTAAAAAAATTACCCTCGTCGGATGTCTTGTTTTGTCTTTCTCTTTATTCGGGCAGCACAAAACCATCCAGAAAAAAGACAGCAACGGTTACAACTATGAAACCGTTGAAAATGATCCTTCCAACACACGGATTTATACACTGCCCAACGGGCTGAAAGTTTATCTCTCACAAAACAAGGATGAGCCGAGAATCCAGACCTACATCCCGGTAAGGACCGGCTCCAATAACGATCCGTCTGACAATACCGGCCTGGCACATTACCTGGAGCACATGCTTTTCAAAGGGACTTCCAAAATCGGTTCGTATGACTGGAACAAAGAAAAGGTTGTGCTGAAACAGATTTCAGATTTATATGAAGCGCACAAAGCGGAACCGGATCCTGAAAAGAAAAAGGAAATTTACCACCAGATCGATTCCATTTCCAACGTGGCTTCGCAATATGCCGTGGCAAATGAATATGACAAAATGATTTCTTCACTCGGTGCGACCGGAACCAATGCGCATACCTGGTATGAGGAAACCGTTTACACAAACAACATTCCATCCAATGAGCTTGAAAAATGGATGGTTGTGGAATCGGAGCGTTTTTCAGAATTGGTCTTACGGTTATTCCACACCGAACTGGAAGCGGTTTATGAAGAATTCAACCGCGCGCAGGACAATGATTACCGGCAAATGTATTATGCTTTGGTGAAAAATCTTTTTCCCGAAAGCCATTACGGAACACAGAATACCATCGGGACTTCTGAACACCTGAAAAATCCATCCATGATAGCGATCGAAAATTATTTCAATGAATATTATGTGCCGAACAATATGGCCATTGTCCTGGTTGGCGATTTGGACTTCGAACCGACGATGAAGCTGATTGACAAATATTTCGGGAATTACAAAAAAGCGACCGAGCCAAACCGCTATGTCGCCAAAGAACCCCCGCTGAAAGGAATCAAAAAAGTGGAAGTGTTTACTCCGACTGCCGAACGATTGCAGTTTGCTTACCGCCTGGGCGGCGCCGACACGAAAGACGCCAAATTGCTTCGGATGATGGACATGATCCTGAGCAACAGCACGGCGGGTTTAATCGACCTGGACATTAACCAGAAACAAACTGCGCAATACGCGGGCGCCAGTCCGCAGATCATGAAAGATTATTCCATGCATGTTTTTACCGGAATGCCCAAGCAGGGCCAGACACTTGACCAGGTAAAAAACCTGATCCTGGCAGAAATAGAAAAAGTGAAAAAAGGTGAATTTGACGAATGGATGATGGAAGCCATTGTCAATGACCTCAAAAAACAACAGCAAATGATGCTTGAAGATGCCGACAACCTTGCGACGACCATGTATGATTCGTTTATCCAGGAAACGCCCTGGCAGGAAGTTGTTGCCGAACTGGATGAACTTTCTCAAATCACCAAACAAGACATCGTTAAATTTGCCAATGAAAACTACAAGGACAATTATGTAATCGTCTATAAAAGACAAGGCGAAAATAAAAATATCGTCCGGGTGGAAAATCCGGGGATTACGCCCATTGAGCTGAACCGCGATCATGAATCACAGTTCTATAAAGATTTTCAGAAGCTGAGCGAAACACCTGTAGAGCCCGAATTTGTGGATTTCGACAAAGCCATCCAACGGGAAAAAATAAAAAACACACCGTTTTCATTTATCCAGAATACAACCAATGACATTTCGCAGGTTTATTACATAACCGAAATGGGTTCTGACAATGACAAAAAATTGTCGCTGGCAATTAATTACCTGGATTATTTGGGAACGACAAAATATTCGCCTGAAGACATTAAAAAAGAATTTTATAAAATCGGGATTGATTACGGCGTCGGAACAGGCAATGACCGCACTTATGTTTATCTGAGCGGCCTACAGGAAAACATGGACAAAGGGATCAAATTGTTTGAACACCTGCTTGCCGATGTGAAAGCCGATCCGCAGGCGTACCGGAACTATGTGGATAAAATCATCAAAAGCAGAAACGACGCGAAAACCCAGAAATACAATATTCAGAATGCGTTGAACCAATATGCGATGTATGGCCCGGACAGCCGTTTCAGGGATCTGTTAAGCGAGGCGGAACTTCGTTCGGTAAATCCGGAAGAACTGGTCACCATCATCAAAAATTTCCTGAACCATAACCACCAGGTTTTTTATTACGGAAATGACTTGGCTTCCACCAGAAAAGCGCTGGAACAATACCATAATTTCGGAAACGGAACGCCCATTCCACCGGCAAAAGAATATCCGCAACCGGTAACCGACGGTAAAGTTTATTTCACGCCTTATGATATGGTCCAGGCGGAAATCTCTTTGCGCGCCCGGGAAGGCAAATTTGACAAGGACTTGCTCCCGGCTTCCGGCATATTTAATGAATATTTCGGCGCAGGGCTTTCTTCGATCGTGTTCCAGGAAATCCGTGAATCGCGTTCACTGGCTTATTCCGCTTATTGTTTTTATTCGAATTCTGCGGAAGAAGATAAATACAATTATGTAAACGCATACATCGGCACACAGGCCAATAAACTGCCGCAGGCGGTTGGTGCGCTGAAAGAACTGATGACCACCATGCCCAAAGCGGAAAACCAGTTCAATAATTCTAAGGCCGCCGCACTGAAAAAAATCGCGACACAGCGTTATACAAAATCAAATATCTTCTTCTACTGGCTGAATTTACAGAAACGCGGAATTGATTATGACATCAACAAAGATATTTACGGACAAACCCAAAAAATGACAATGTCCGACCTGGAAAGTTTTTTCAATCAACACGTCAAAGGTCAAAAATTCAACATCGGGCTGATCGGCAAGAAAGAAAACCTGAATTGGGATGCCGTCGGGGAAATGGGCGATGTCCGGGAAGTTTCACTGGAGGAATTGTTCGGTTATTAACCGGATTTATTGTTAAACAAAAACGGCTCAATTGAGCCGTTTTTGTTTTATCGTAATTTATACGTTAAAAATTTAATCATTTAACTCCTCTTCGATATCGTCCGCTTTGTCATCAATTTTTTGGGTAATCTCATCCACCCCCTCGTCCAGTTTCGCGATGTTGTCAGAAACCTCCTTTTTCAGTTCTTCGGTTTTTTCTTTTGCCTCATCTGCGGAATCTGAAACGGAAGACCGTACATCGTCCCAGGTTTCTTTCGCCTTATCCGAAAGGTTGTCTGCCACATCTTTGGCGTCTTCCCAAACATCTTCGGCCTTTTCCTTTACTTCCTCCCAGGTTTCAGCCGCTTTGGCTTTGGCCTGTTCAGCCGCTTCCCTGGCTTCGTCCATGAATTCGTCGGCTCTCGCCCTGATATTTTCAGACGCTTCTTTGGCTTCTTCCGCCATTCTGTTTCCGGCTTGTTTCATGTCGGATTTTAATTCCGAAGCTACTTCTTTGGAGCCTCCGAATAAGTTTTTAAAAAAATTCCCTAATCCCATTTTCTTTTATTTTTTAAATATTTACGCTTACTAAGTTAAAGACTGCGAACCAATTAACCAAATCATTTTTTGTTTGGATGAATTTAAACGGTTGATTTAATTTCAATTTGTAAATTTGTTCAGCATAAATTTCAACTTTGGATTTACCTCAAACGGCTTTTCTGGACGCAAAACAATTCGGCAGGTTTTCCCAGCTGATTGAAGATTATCTCTCGCAGAAAAAGGAGGCGAAAGATTTCTACAATCTGTTTCCCAATGAAGAAAACCTGATCGCCCAAACCCGCCGGAAGCTGGAACAATATACCAACCGCGACAAGGTTTCTGAAATTATCAAAGCACAATTATCAAATCTCGAATTACAACCTAAACAAACTGAAAACCTTGAAAAATTTGCGCTTCCCAACAGTGTAACGGTCACCACCGGCCACCAGCTGAACCTGCTTACCGGGCCGCTTTATTTTTTTTATAAGATACTGCAAACCATCAAATGTTGTGAGGAACTGAACGCCCGACGCCCGGAATTCAATTTTATTCCCGTTTTCTGGATGGCTACCGAAGATCACGACTTTGCCGAAATCAATCATTTTCATTACAAAAACCATAAAATTTCCTGGAACCAAAACGCGAAAGGTGCGGTCGGGCGGCTGAACCTGAACGGAATTGAACCGGTTTTTGCAGAATTTGAAAAAATCCTTCCGCCATCTACAAATACGGATGCTTTAAAAAATCTTATCCAGAATTCTTATTTAAACGCAAATGACCTGACTGAAGCTACTCAAAAACTGGTTCAGCAATTGTTCGGGAAATACGGGTTACTAATGATCGATGGTGACGACCGTGAATTAAAAGAACTGATGATTCCGGCATTTGAAGAAGATCTGACCCGGCATACGGCCTTTAAAACTGTTTCGGAAACCAATGAAAAATTAATTCAAAACCGTTACAACATCCAGGTCAATCCACGGGAAATCAATTTGTTTTATCTCGGAAACGGTGAGATCCGTGAACGGATTACGGAAGAAAACGGGATTTTTTATGTCGGGGATACGCCTTATCAGTTCGCAAAAGAAGAAATCCTGGAAGAATTAAAAGCGCACCCGGAAAGGTTCAGCCCGAACGTGATTTTACGTCCGCTTTACCAGGAAACCGTTTTACCGAATATTGCTTACATAGGCGGAAGCGGCGAAATCGCTTATTGGCTGCAGCTGAAAAGTTTCTTCGAATCACAAGATGTTTTGTTCCCGGTTCTGATTGTCCGGAATTCGGTTCTTTTGCTAAATCAGAAACAAAAATCCCGGCTGGAAAAACTGGAAATTGAATATAAAGAATTGTTCAGGCCGCTTTATGAGCTTGTCAATAAAAATATCATGGAACATTCCGAAACGGACATTGATTTCTTGGATTACGAATCACAGCTCAGGCAGATTTTTAAAGAATTGCACACAAAAGCGGCGGGAACCGACATGACTTTCGGCAATATGGTCAAAGCACAGGAAAAAAAGCAGCTGGACGGGCTGGAAAAGATGAAAAAAAGGCTTACAAAAGCCGAAAAGAAAAAACAATCGGAGCGTGTGGAACGGATCGAACTCATTTACGGCGAGCTTTTTCCGCAGGGAAATTTACAGGAAAGGATTATCAATTTTTCGCAGTTCTGGGTGGAACATGGCGAGGGTTTTGTAAAAGAAGCCCTGGATGAAATACATCCGTATGATTTTCGTTTTATCATAAAAACATTACCTTAACCGAAAGAATTGTATTTTTGTTTTTTAAATTTCAGACAGATGAAAAACCCATTTCTGGTACTCATAATTTCTTTATTTTCAACCGGTGTTTTTGCCCAGCAAAAAATCCACACCGTCCAGCCGAAAGAAACCGTTTACGGGATCACCCACCAATACGGGATCACCGAAAAGGCGCTCAGGGAAGCCAATCCGTTCCTGAACCAGAGAGGGCTTCAGATTGGTGATGAACTGGTAATTCCCGGTGTAAAAGCGGACGAAAACGACGGCCAGATCAAAACGAATATTTCCCAGCCGGAAGAGGTTTACATTCCCGATGAAGACGAGAATTTCATCTATTACAAAGTAAAACCCAAGCAGACGATTTATTCGCTGACAAAAGAATACGGAATTTCAGAAAGTGCGCTGAAAAGCCTGAACCCGCAGTTGGAACAAGGATTAAAGGCGGGTGATGTTATCAGGATTCCGAAGAAAAAAGAAGACAACACGGAGGAAGAAATCGTTCCCGAAGGAATGCACAAAGTGCAAAGAGGCGAAACCGTTTTCTCGCTCGCGAAGCAATTCGGTGTGACGGAAGATGAATTCTATATTGCCAATCCCGTGGTGCAGATCGAAGGGCTGGTCGTCGGCTCATACATCAAAATTCCGCAAAAAAGCAAGTCCAACGCGGTGATCCAGGACGGATTCATTGAACACAAAGTAAAACAAGGCGAAACAATTTATTCTATCACCAAACTTTACAAAGTTTCATTTGCTGACCTGATGAAACACAATCCGGAACTGGCAAACGGGTTAAAAGAAGGAATGGTTTTAAAAATCCCGCTGCGGGAAGGCGCCAACATCATCAAATCACCGGGAGAGATCAAACGGATCAACGACAATGAAATCAACATAGCTCTGCTCCTGCCCTTTCACCTGGAAAACCCGAAAGGAAAAGAACAGGAAAAAAATATTTCAACCGACATCCTGATGGGCGCCAAGCTCGCGCTGGATTCGCTTGCGCGCCAGGGGAAGAAGATCAACCTTCAGGTGCTGGATTCCGAGAACAGTTCCGCTACGATAGAGCAATTGGTTTCCACCACGGATTTTTCCAGATTCGACGCGGTTGTGGGGCCGCTGTTCGGCACGCCTTTCAAAACAATGGCCAATATGCTGAACGGTTCGGGAATTGTCATTGTTTCCCCACTGAGCAACGCCGACGACCTGAAAGAGATGGAAAATGTGCTGATCGCCACGCCACCTCAGGAAGCGGTTGCCGACGCCATTATCAATGAAATCAAAACAAATTACAAAGGCGAAGCCATTCAGATCCTTACGGACAACCGCGATGAAAGCCTGGCCGGATATGTTTCGGGTGAGTTAAAGAAAAAGATCCCCGGGGCGGAAATAACGCTTACCAAAGATGTCAATCAACTGGTGCAAAAATCTGAAACGCTGGATGAAAAGCTAAGCGACGGTACAATCGTGAAAAAAGAGTATTTCACACCCGTAATCACGGTGCTTGTCTCTGAAGATGCAGCATTGGGGAATTCATACGTGCAGAAAATCAAAGGAATGAACGCGGAAAACCTCCAGGCCTACGGAATCAAATATGTGCCGGCTTATGATATTTACAACGAGAGCAACAAAGCCAATATCGCCGCGCTGAAAAACATAGGATTTACATTCGGAACCATCCGGCTGGTCAACATTTACGGCGCGAACGAACGCGCCGCGCTCCAGGAATTTATGGACAATTACTGCGTTATGCCCAACGAATACCAGCAACTTGGATTCGATATATTTTATGATTTAGTGGACAGGATGGATGCCCGCGGGGATGTGCTGAATTCGCTCGACAGCGAACAGACCCGGTTATCCACTAAATTTTCTTATCAGAAAGAGGGCAAAGCGTATATCAATAACGCAGTCAGGGTCGTCCGCCTTTTTGTAAAACAGGATGAATCACCGGACGATGTGGAGATAAAAGACTGATCGGAGAATCTTTAAAAAATTCCTCAGTATGGCGCAAGCTGACAAACAAAAAATCCCGCTCTTTAGAGCAGGATTCAATCAATTAACACTTGAAAACAATTTACTTCTTAACCACTTTTTTTGCTATTGTTTTCCCATTGCTTTCTATGGACAAGATGTAAATTCCTTTTGGTAAAGAAGAGCCGTTCCAGGCAAATTTATTTTCCAATTTTTCGGATTCTCTATAAATAACTTTTCCGCTTACGTCTGAAACTTTGAACGTGTAATTTCCTTTGAAGCTTTCAGGAAGCTGTATATTGAGCTCATTTGTAAACGGATTCGGGTAAACCGTAAAGATTGACTGATTTACCTCTTCAATTCCCATTGTTGCCTGTTCGACTTTAAATGCCGGAGAAATAACCTGCTCCTGTTTGTTCCCCGCAGCGTCAGTACAAATAATCTTCACATCGAACCAGGAATTTTCTTCCGGAACAACCACGTTTGCCAGAGATGCTTCATAATAATCCCCGAAAGCGGGCATGAAAAAATATTCCGGATAGTTGGTGAGTTCCAGTCCTGTCCAGTTGTCCTGGTCGTACAAACTGTAATAAACTTCAACAATATTTCCTTCATTATAATCATACCCAAATGTATCGGGATTAGATTGGAAATCCCCTGCGGCGAGGCGTAAGGTTCCTTCAGCAGCTGACGTAAAGCTGCTTGTTGGTTCATCGGAAGAATTGCGGAACTGAAGTGCCTGTAGGGTAGGTGGAGAATCGGCTTCGCTTGCATTATAGCTTAATTTTGTGATATTTTTACCGGCAAGCCCGTCAACTGTAATATTGGTATTGGTTAGAGAGATTTCTATCTGCCCGTCCGTAGGCAGCCCGGAACCAAAAATTCCGTATTCCCATGTAAAATCAATGTAATTTCCGGAAAAAATAATACTGCCGTTGTGTTTTGCCTCAATCTGAGTTGCAAAGAAATCACTTTCCCTACTTTCCCCGTAACGCCCCTTATAATTGGCATAAAGAAAATTATATGCACCGGGAACCGCCATAGGAAGAGTTATGGCTATTGGTGTATTATCTCCTTGCATGAGATTCGGTGCGTCTGCCGGGGAAAAAGAAAATTTTGGATGAAAAGGCAGTACTATATGCCCCGTTTCAGTAATATAATAAAGGTTCCCTAAAAAGTACGTGCTGAAATAGCTATCTCCTGACCCGTAATGGACATTCCCGTCTTCATCCGAAACCACGGCATTCCCTTTTATGAGAAAACCTTCTTCCGCTCCCCACGGGTCAGCAAGCCCAATGTGATCAACAATAGCGGGGAAAACAAGGAAATCTGCAGGGTCTCCATCCACCGGGTTATTCAAAAAAGCCCTGAAGGCTTCATCAGGATTCACCTGGTTTATGGTAGAGTAAAAATTCCGGCCAAATGTTGCCCTGTTTTCAAAAGTAGATAATGTAGAGTATGCAGGATAAACACCACCTGCCTCTCCTAATAAGCTGGGCTGGAATTTTTCAATGTGAAATGCCCACTTATCAGGATCATTTTCTAAACTTACAGAATTTGAAACGCCAGATAGTGTTTCAAACTTTGAAAAATAATGCTCTTCTCCGAAACCCCTTCCAATAAATGTGTTTGTTACGGCGTAACGGTCGCTGACATCATTTATATAAAAATTCCATAGTGCCCCTTCTTCAAAAGGCGCAGTCAGAATATATTCGTAAGCAGCTGTAATATTTCCGGGAATAAAACGAACTACCCGATCAAAAACTACTACGGAGGAAGTTTCCGTTTCAGGGTCATACGTTCCCGGTTCTAAAACCCCTCCATTTTCATCATACGTGTTAAGGGAAACGTAATTATCGGCTTCAGCCGCATTAAGTTGTACTGTGGAATTTTCTGAAACATCTACCAATTCTTTTATAACAATATGGTTTGTAGTGCCATCTGTGTACAAGAAATCCGCAAAAATATCATAAGTACCGGGAGGTACGTCTAAAGTAATAAGGTTAGTCGTCGGAGACCAGATATAATTAATATAGCCTGAATCATTATATACCATGATTACCCATGGAGCATTAAACTGCTCAGGGTCAAAAATCAGGTTAATGTTTAGGGTAATATCATTTATGTTATCATTTCCCATTGTGGGAATATTTTCGTTATTTGAAACTTGGTTGAGTACAGAAATACTTTTCCCATTTTCGTTTAGAATGTTTGTATAATCCTGATTTCCGAAATTAGTTTCAATCTTTAAACCATCGGGCAGGGGTTGCCTTTGTTCCATAATAAAACCCTGTGCGGATAAGCTAAGGGTGGAGAATAAAAAAACGAAAATTGTCAGGTGTTTCAAAAAATAAAGATTTCTCATGATTGTAAAATTTTAAATGTTTGAGCAAGTTTATAGAATTTTTAAAGCTGAAAAATACAATTGTCTTCTCGAAACCTACTCCTGGCCACTCAAAAACCTACTCGAAACCTACTCTATAGAAAATATTATTTTACAATTCGGTGATTATAAGAAGATTAAAGGCCGTCAAACCATTGATAAATATCTATTTCTTTGGGAATATTTAGTCTTTTCCTGATGATATATTTTTTATTCTGAACCGTTCTGTGGGCTAAATTCCTGTACCGGACTATATCTTTTGTGGGGATTTTCAATTTTAAATAAGTGGAAAATTCAATTTCGGTTTGTGTAATTTTCGGATTTATGCCGATCAGTTTTTGTGAAAAATCAGGATATACTTCATTAAAGTAGGTTATAAATGCCAGGTCATTCTTTTTGAACATTTCGAGCAGCCTGGAATAATCCTGCTCTTTCTGAATTCCGGAAGTTTCCCTTAAATATTGTTGGCTGGTCTTTTCCTGTTTTGCCATAACCCTGTTTTTTCTGATTACAAAAAAGATGATTACAATTGCTAATGCACAAAAAGCCAGGAGCGTGTAATTATATTTTTTATTACCCGATTCCTTCTCATTTAGCAAATTATGTAAGGATTTATTCTGATTTTCGGAAACACTGAGCTTTAGAGAATCCCTTTTGGACTCATATAATCTAACGGAGTCTTCCAATTCCAATTTCTGGTACGACAGGATTATATTATCATATAAAAACTGAATATTTATAGGAATCTGATAGCCTCGCAACTTTTCTGCTTCTTTGAAATACGAAAGGGATTTCGTGTAATCTTCCTCTTTCACTGCCAAATCCCCTAAGATAAATAAGTTCTGGAATTTTACATCACTACGATTGTGGTCTTTGTCTTCTGACTGTGACAGCAATGCATAATATTTTGCTGAATCCGGGATGTTCAGGTCATTGTAAACTCCTGCAAGGTTTGAATAATGTACGTACAATAATCTTTGCCTGTATTTTCCCTCAGGAAGCTTCTTGTACTCCTCACCGGATAATTTGATATACTTCAGCTTATTTTGATAATCGTTTTTAAGTGCGTAATAATTAGAGTAAGTGATGAGCAAATCGCCCTTTGTCACAATGTTAAGGGAATCCTTATCGTCTAACCTTCTGATTAAAACCATTCCTCGCTTTATTTCCTCATAGGCCTTGTCGGGCAATCCGCTGAGAAGATAGGATTCAAAAAGATATCTTTTTGCAATAGCCTCGTAAACGACTAATTTATACGATGCTGCTTTTTCAGATAATGATTTTGCCGTTATCATCATCTTTTCAAAATCATTTTTCGTTTTGTAATAAACGCACTGCGTATGTATTGCCCTTAATTCAGCCTCATAAACATTTAGTATTTGGGCTTCTTCTCCAATTTCTTTTGCTTCAATAAATGCTTTTTCGGGATTTGTATTTATTAATTCAAAGTTTTCTTCTGCCCTCTTCAGTAGTTCTTTCTGTGCGGCAGTTTCCTGCGAAAAAACTACAACGCCCAAAAGCAAAATCAATATTGCGGTAATCCTTTTCATACAATGCTGAAATGTAAGAATTTTTCAAAGATTGAGAAAGCCCTGTCGGGGTTCCAAACCCTGGGCAGGGCTGAGAAACAAAAAATCCCGCTCTTTGGAGCAGGATTCAATCAATTAACACTTGAAAAACAATTTACTTCTTAACCACTTTTTTTGCTATTGTTTTACCATTGCTTTCTATGGACAAGATGTAAATTCCTTTTGGTAAAGAAGATCCGTTCCAGGCAAATTTATTTCCCGATTTTCCGGATTCTGTATAAATAACTTTTCCGCTTATATCTGAAACTTTGAAAACATAGTTTCCTTTGACATTTTCAGGAAACTGAACGTTCAGTTCACCGGAGAAAGGATTCGGATAAACTACAAAACCTGATTTATCAGATTCTTCAACACCCATATTTATTTCATTGATTTTAAACGCCGGGGAAACGATTTGCTCCTGCTTGTTTCCGGCGGCATCTGTACAGATAATCTTCACATCGAACCAGGAATTTTCTTCAGGAACTATAACACTTTCCAAGGAGGCTTCGTAATAATCTCCGAATGCAGGCATAAAGAAATATTCCGGATAGTTGGTGAGTTCCAGTTCGGTCCAGTTGTCCTGGTCGTATAAACTGTAATAAAATTCTACGGTGTTTCCGGGATTATATTCATAATAAAAATCGTCTAAATTCAACCGGAAATCACCGGCGGCAAGCCGGACAGTCCCGTCGGCAGCAGAAGAAAACCGGTCGGTGACCATTCCTGAAGTGTCCCTGAATTGCAGCATCTGCAAAGTCGGGGCTGTCATATCTTCCTGGTTCTGGTCAACCGTTGCCTGAACAATATTTTTACCTGTTAAACCATCAACTTCAATGTTGTTGTCAGTAAGGATTATATCTATAACTCCTTCAAAGGGAATAAAATAATCATCCGTAAAAATTCCCGAAGAAACGGTCGTTCCGTTTTGTTTGATCTCAATATTGGTGTTAAAGAAATCGCTGTCCCTGACTTCTCCGTACCTTCCCTTGTATTGAGCGCTCAGGTAGTTCCCGGTTAACACCATTACCGAAATGGGGGCATTGTTTCCCTGGATGATATCCGGGTTTTCAGAAGCGGTGAATGAGAAACGAGGATGGAAAGGAGAAACCGTTAAGCCGTTTTCCGTATAATAATATTGGTACCCTAAAAAGCGCCAGCTGAAAAAGGTAGCCCCGGAGCCGTAAAACACTTCGTTGTTCTCCCCCGATACGATGGCATTCCCCACAATGGGATAATTTTCCCCGATGTCATCCACGTAATCCACTATTGCAGGAAAAACCAACAGGTCTCCGGCATTTTCATCAAAGGCATTATTGATGTAATACCTGACGCCTTCTTCGGGATTGAACGGAGCGGCAGTGTTGTAAACAGACCATGCTACCATAAAATTTCCATTATATGTGGTTATTGTGTAAAACGCCGGATGAAGATTTCCGGATGATATTCCCAGGGGGCTGGGCTGAATTTTTTCCTCGTGAAATACGAAATTTTCAGGATTGTTCTGCATTGTAAATGACTCGTCTATACTGGTTATGGTATAAAATTTTGAAAAGTAGTTTTTGCCTCCCTCGTGCCCGGTGCTGATAACCGACTGTATTATGGAATAACGGTCGCTGACGTCATTGATGTAAAAGTTCCATAACGGGTCTCCCGTAAAAGGCGTGTCATACACATAACCGTAATACGTGATTTTCTCATTTGCCGGAGCAAAATACAGCGTCCGGTCAAAAAGCATCATCGAATAACTGTCTGTATTCTCGTCATAGACTCCCGGTTCCAGAGGATTCCCATTTTCATCATAGGTATTGATCGAAATATAGTTGTTGGCCTCAGCAACATTTAATTCAACGGCAGAATTCTCCGAAACATCCACGAGCTCCTTTACAATCGTATATTTCGTTGGCCCGGAGGAAAAGTCTGCGACCACATCATAAACGCCCGGCGGTACATTTACAGTTACCTGGTTCACTTCCTCCCAATATGCAAGATAAATATCCCCCGACTCATTAAAAATGCGTATAGGGTTAGAAGGAATGTATTGTCCTTGATCAAATACAAGATTGATGCTCAATACAGCATTTACGCCTTCTTCATCCATTTGGGGATTGCCCTGGTTCAGGATGGGATTGGCCACATAGACCTTTTCTCCGTTCCCTTCCGAAATCATTGTATAGTTTTCCTCGTCAAAATGATGCTTGTATTCAATATTATTTCCGGACATCGTATTTTCCTGCTCTATAATAACCCGCTGGGCTGACAGGAAGCCGCCGGAAAATAAAAATAAATACGCTGTGCTTTTTTTCAAAAAGTTAAAATTTCTCATTGTGTATAGTTTAAATATTTGCACAATGTTACCGGAAAATGGTAAAAACAGGGTAAAGGACACCTTCCCGAAATCTTCCCGAGAATGTGAAAAAATTTTACGCAAGATTAATTCTTAAAAAATTTATTTTACAAAGGGCTGACTATAAATAAGATATAAAAAACATTTAGGTCTTTACGAAAAGCAAGAAACGAAAGATGAAGGAATCCCAACGATAATATAATGCGTTAGATCAGTTCAGGGGATTACTTCGTTCCACTTCTTTTCACTCGTAATGACACATTATTATAAATCTTCAAACCATTGGTATATATCGGTCTCGTTGGGAATATTCAGTTTTTTCCTGATAAGATGTTTTTTGTTTTGAACGGTTTTGGGTGCGATAAATTTATACCGGGCAATGTCCTTTGTCGGAATTTTCATTTTCAATAAAGCACAGAATTCTATTTCGGAGGAAGAAATTTTAGGGTTGATCTTTAAGAGTTTCGCAGAAAATGCAGGGAAAGTTTCATCGAAATGAACCATGAATGCCGCGTCATTTTTTTTGAGCATTTCCAGTAACCTGGAGTAATTCGCTCCTGTCTGGTTTTCAGACATTTTTTCAAGGTAATCCTGGCTGGCCTTTTCCCGCCATGCTAAAATCCTGTTTTTCCGGATGACGAAAAAACTAAATACCAATATCAGCAGGCAAAAGGCTCCCAACAGGTAAACCAGGTAATTTTTATTGTTTTCTTCCTGCTCCTTCAATAAATTCTGCAGTGATCTGTTCTGATTTTCAGCAATTCCCAATCTGAACGAATCCCTTTTGGCTTCATACCGTTTTACTTTATCATCATCCTTCAAAAAACGATGGGTTTCAATGATACTCCCGTAAAGCTTTTCAACATTCACCGGATTTTTATAATCCACTACTTTTTCGGCCTGATTGAAATAGGAAATGGCGTTTTCATATTTCCTTTCTTTCAACGCGACTTCTCCCAATATTGAAAAATTCAGAAACCGGAAGCCCTCCATGCTGCTATACCCTTTGTCTTTTGATATAGATAATTCCGCATAATACTTTGCGGAATCGGTGTTAACGTCCAGATAAACCGCCGCCAGGTTGGAATAATCCATAAACTGCAGCCGCTGCCTGTATTTTTCATCGGAGAATTTTTCGTGTTCCGCCAATGATAATTTGATATACCGGATACGGTTCCCGGCATCATTCAGGCTGGCGAAATGATTGGCAAATGAAATATAGATATTGGCTTTTGCTACAATGGACAACGAATCTTCGGCCTTTTTCTTATTGATAATCTGCAGTCCCTGCTCCAGCTCCTGAACTGCTTTGTCATACAGGTTGTTGAAGTTATACGCATCGAAAAGATAGTTTTTAGCAATGGCCTGGTAAGTGTAATCATCATATTTTCCGGCTTTTTGAAAAAGTAAGCGGGCAGCGACCATCATGTTTTCAAAATCATTCTTTGTCTTGTAATAAAAACAACGGGTGACCATTGCCCGGAGTTCCGCTTCCTGGTTATGAGAACGGTCAGCTTGTTTAATGATTTTACCGGATTCCTTAAAAGCTGTTTCAGGGTCGGTCTGAACCAACTTATAATTCTCATTGGCTCTTTTCAGTAATACTTTTTGCTCATTTATTTCCTGCGCGAAAAGTGTAATCCCTAAAAGCAAAATTAATATTGTGGCTGTCCTTTTCATAAAACCCTGAAATGTAAGAATTTTTAAGCTTTTGGGAAAGCCCTGCCAGGGTTTGGAACCCTGGCAGGGCTTATTATTGTTTACGGAAGTTGATTACCACAATCGGGAGAAACAAAAAATCCCGCTCTTTCGGGCGGGATTTACAAACGTTTTATTCGGGTTAATTTATTTTACTTTTTCTACAATTGCTTTGAAAGCTTCCGGGTGATTCATCGCCAAATCGGCAAGAACCTTACGGTTCAGTTCGATTCCGGCTTTTTTGGCAGCACCCATAAATTGCGAATAAGACATTCCGTGAAGCCTGGCTCCCGCGTTGATTCTCTGAATCCACAAAGCACGGAAGTTTCTCTTTTTCTGACGGCGGTCACGGTAAGCATAAACCAATCCTTTTTCTACCGCATTTTTCGCTACGGTCCATACATTTTTCCTGCGTCCGAAGTAACCTTTGGCTAACTTCATCAACTTTTTTCTGCGCGCCCTTGACGCTACTGAATTTACTGATCTTGGCATAATTTTTAATTTTTTTTGTGGTGGGCGGGCATTAAATACCACTTGAAATGCACCAACACAGGGTTAATAATTTAATTAAATAAACCGGAGATTAATTTATTTTAATCTCAATTGTTCTTTAACGCTTTTCTCGTCTGCATTGCTTACCAAAGCCGCCTGAGTCAAATTGCGTTTCTGCTTGGTTTCCTTTTTTGTAAGGATGTGGCTTTTAAAAGCGTGCTTTCTTTTAATTTTACCGGTTCCGGTAAGCTTAAAACGCTTCTTAGCCCCTGATTTAGTTTTTAATTTTGGCATAACTGTATGTTTTATAAAACGTCTGTTCTTTTTTGCGAAATTCGAGTTTCGAAATTCGCTTACTTTTTCGGAGCCATCATCATGATCATCCGCTTTCCTTCCAGCTTCGGGAGCTGCTCCACTTTCCCTACATCTTCCAGCTCCTGGGCAAGTTTCAACAATAGAATTTCACCCTGGTCTTTGAAAACAATGGAACGCCCCTTGAAGAAAACATAGGCTTTCAACTTGGAACCTTCCTCCAAAAAACTTCTTGCATGACGCTTTTTGAATTCGTAATCATGGTCATCTGTCTGAGGCCCGAAACGGATCTCTTTGATAACCACCTTTTGCTGCTTGGCTTTTAATTCCTTTTCTTTCTTTTTCTGTTCGTAAAGGAATTTTTTGTAATCCACAATACGGCAAACCGGCGGATTTGCTTTTTCAGTAATCATAACCAAATCAAGCCCCGCATCTTCCGCCATTTGTAAAGCTTTTCTGGTGGGATAAACCCCAGGCTCAATGCCCTCACCAACGACCCGGACTTCGGGAACGTTGATTTTTTCATTGATTTTATGCTGATCTTCTTTGATCACCCTGGCAGGCCCGCGGCCGCCATATCTTCTTTTAATTGCGATAGTTTATATAATTTTAATTAACTTCCATTTCTTTGAGAACCCGTTCCCTGAATGCTTCCATTGTCATTTCTCCCAAATCCTCACCACCATGTTTCCTTACTGAAACCGTATCGTTTTCGGCCTCTTTCTCACCGACAATCAGCATATAAGGGATTTTTTTCATCTCCGCATCGCGGATTTTTTTACCCGTTTTTTCGTTGCGATTGTCAATCAGCCCGCGAATATCGTGATTTTCTAAGAATTTAGAAAGTTTTTCGCCATATTCTTGATATTTCTCACTGATTGGCAGTACGATAAACGCATCGGGCGTCAGCCAAAGCGGAAAATTCCCGGCGGTATGTTCCAGCAAAATTGCGACAAATCTTTCCATTGAACCAAACGGCGCACGGTGAATCATCACCGGCGTATGCGCTTGGTTATCAGCGCCTATATAGCTCAACTCAAATCTTTCAGGTAGATTATAATCCACCTGAATGGTTCCCAGCTGCCATTTTCTTCCCAAAGCATCTTTGACCATAAAATCCAGCTTCGGGCCGTAAAAAGCCGCTTCTCCGTACTCTACAACTGTTTTCAATTCTTTTTCAGTTGCCGCCTGCATAATTGCGTTTTCGGCTTTTTCCCAATTCTCATCGGAACCGATATATTTTTCCTTATTGTCCGGGTCACGAAGTGAAACCTGGGTTACGAAATCTTCAAATCCGAGCGAACTGAAAACATACAAAACCAGGTCAATTACATTTTTAAATTCATCCAGCAACTGGTCAGGCGTACAGAACAAATGCGCGTCATCCTGCGTAAATCCGCGGACGCGGGTCAGTCCATGCAACTCGCCGCTTTGTTCATACCGATAAACCGTTCCGAATTCCGCATAGCGTTTCGGCAGGTCGCGGTATGACCATTGCGCAGCTTTGTAAATTTCGCAGTGGTGTGGACAGTTCATCGGTTTCAATAAGAATTCTTCCCCTTCGTTTGGCGTATGAATAGGTTGGAAACTGTCTTTCCCGTATTTATCCCAATGACCGGAAGTCACATACAAATCTTTTGCTCCAATGTGCGGTGAAATCACCATTTCATATCCGGCTTTTTGTTGGGCCTTCATCAGGAAAGCTTCCAATTTTCTCCGCAAAGCAGCTCCTTTTGGCAGCCACAAAGGCAACCCCTGGCCTACTTTTTCCGAAAACGTGAAGAATCCAAGTTCTTTTCCCAGCTTTCTGTGGTCGCGTTTTTTGGCTTCTTCCAAAAGATTTAAATAATCAGTTAAATCTTTCTGTTTGGGAAAGGAAATTCCGTAAACACGCGTCAATTGTTTGTTCTTTTCATCGCCCCGCCAGTAAGCCCCGGCAGCGTTGAGGATTTTTACCGCTTTTACAATTCCGGTGTTCGGAATATGTCCGCCGCGGCACAAATCGGTAAAATTATCATGTGAACAGAAAGTAATTTGTCCGTCTTCCAGATTTTCAATCAATTCGGTTTTGTATTCGTTTCCGGCATATTCTTTCAACGCATCGGCTTTGGAAACCGGATAAAGATTGAATTCGGCTTTTTTCTGAGCATTTTCAAGCATTTTCTTTTCGATTTTTTCGAAATCTTTTTCCGAAAAAGTTTCGTTTCCAAAATCAACATCGTAATAAAATCCGTTTTCAATCGCCGGCCCTATGGTCAATTTCGCCTCCGGATAAAATTCCATAATTGCCTGCGCCAAAAGGTGAGCGGAGGAATGCCAGAATGCTTTTTTCCCCAAATCATCATTCCACGTCAAAAGCTGAACGGTAGCGTCTGTGGTGATAGGCGTGACAGCTTCAACCTGCTGGCCGTTTACCAATGCGGATATGACGTTGCGTGCCAATCCTTCGCTGATGCTCATGGCGATACCCATCGGAGTAATTCCGCTTTCGTATTGCCTGATGCTCCCGTCCGGAAGTGTAATGTTGATCATTTTAATTTCAATTTTTGAGGTGCAAATTTAGTGGTTTCCGGTTGAATGTTCAAGGTTTAGTTTTAAAAAGAAATATCCGCCGGGTTATCAACAGGCAAGGTATCAAGAGGCTTTTCATTTCCTGCTCCATCAAGTTAAAAAACGCCCCGAATCTTAAATCCAGGTTCCGGACAAAGTTCCGGGGCTTCTGTAAATAAAGAGGTTAAATATATTTTGATAATGTTTCTTAGTACCTCCGTTTATTTTTTCGCCAGACGTGTTGAAAAATCATTTATGACATTCCTGTACTTCCTGAGTATCCTGTCCCACTCACGGAACTGCTCATCGGCTTTCACACTTGTGCCATGCGCCCCCGAATATTCACTATTTAGCTTCACCTTAAATGTCAGCGGGTCGGACTTTGACAGTTTGATGATCAAACGCGTACGGATGGTGTTCTGCTCGAATGACTGAACGCTCCAGGCGGTACGCAGATACGAGGTTTCTTTATCGCTGACCTCAATCGCATCAAAATAATCGGTTACAATCTGTGTGGTGAGCTTCCAGGCATCAATCGGGGATAAATCCGGGTTTACAATGATTTCAAAATCCACATTGGCCTGGTCGGTTTTGATGGACGCTTCTTCCGAATCGTCAACTTTCATGTCAAAGAAAAGTGTCTTCGGTGGTTCAGGCCCCGCTTTTTTTCCACATACGGTGGCTTCATATTTCAGGAAACCTACTTTCTGCGCCCTGACGTTATAGCATTCGCTTTTATCCGGCTTCAGGATATAGGAACCGGAAGAAACCAACTGTCCGTTGACAATAATTTTCGCATCGGATTCCGATGTGGTGATTGTAACTTTCTGGGCTTTCAACGATATAATGCCCAACAAAAAGAGTAAAATAATCTGCTTCATAATTTTGATGTTTAAATTTTAATTTTTTGATAAATGAATACGCCAAAGCTATGCGCCGGAAAAGTATAAATCAATTCCCCTTTTGGGGTATAGCAGAATTATTTTATGGACGATCTGTCCTGACGGAAAATCTGATGTGCAATCCCCGTTCTGAGGGAATTACCCGGAAAGTTCCCGCAATATTCGACATCCGCCGTTCCATATTTTTCAGACCGTTGCCCGAATGAGCTTCGGGTGAAAGGCCTTTGCCGTTGTCGGAAATTTCAATTTGAAGGTTTGACGAAACAATTTGTATCTGAAGCCGCGCCGCGGTTGCGCCCGAATGTTTGTAAATGTTGTTCAGCGCTTCTTTCACACAGAGCAACAGGTTCCGCCGGATCTCAGAAGAAATATTTTTCGTTCCGTCAATCCCGGAATGGCTGCATTGGAAGGCAATGTTTGTTTTGTAAAGGAATTTCTCTCCGTAATGGCAGATATAACGGATGAAATCTTTCAGGTTGTCATTTTCGGGGTTCAGGCTCCAGAGCATTTCACGCATGGAAAGGTTCATGCTTTCGGTTGTGATGAGCAGTTCGCGAATGTCTTCGCGCATTTGTTCGTCCGTGATTTTTTGCTGTAAGAATTCCACCTGTAATTTGAGCGCGGAAATACCGGCGCCTAATTCATCATGCATATCGTGGGAGATCCGTTCGCGTTCTTCCCGGATGGCTTGTTGGCGTTTGATTTCTTCGCGAAGAAGTGTGTTCTGGTGTTCGGATTCGCGGAGCTGTTTTTCTTTTTGATAGAGAAGCTGTTTTTTGTTGTAAGTCCAAACGACCATCAAAATAAAACCAGCCAAAAGCAGCATTACAATGATGGCGGCAAAATAGGTCAGCTTAATCTGTTGAGGCAGGTTTTCCAATTGATATTTATTTCAATATTATAATTTTGATTTGCACTAAATTAAAGAAATATTATGATTAACTGACCTTGTCTTGCTTTTTAAATTTTAACAACGCAACAAGAAATAACAGGTACATAATTGTGCTTATTATAAAATTAATCGATATTAAGGTTTTATGAAGCTGCGGGTCGTATTCCGCTAAATACTTCGCCGGGATAATCCTGAACAAAATAAAACCTCCCCATATCAATAAGCCGGAACTTATCCAAAAATACGGTTCTTCCGTTATTTTTTGTTCCATATCTTGTGTGAGCTTATAGTGAAACCACATCAATGCCAGAAAAACATAAAACATCGGAAATGCAATGCTTAACATATCCTCAAATACCGGATTGGTGAAATCAACCATAATTGCCAGGCCTATGTTTAATAACATTGTAATTATAGACAATACAATTCTTCGCTTTTCTCTAAATGCCTGATAATAGAAAAAGCTAAAGAAGTTTATGCTAAACAAAATGTAAAATTTATATACAATTACATTATTTTCAATATTTGACAAGAATATTTTTCTTAATTCAAGGCCAAAATCAACTACAATTGTAATGACCAAATAGACCGATAAGTAGCTTATATGTTTGAATCTCTTTTGAAAGGCCGAAACTACAAAGCAAACACATACTAAAATAAGTGCGGAATAATATATTATTGACTCAATACTCATCAGGGATACAGGCTTCCAAGATCATAATACCCGCTGTGTGTACCACTTGGGGTGTGAATCCTGTCTGAATCTGTAATGTAAACCTGCAAGCCCAGCCTTCCCATTCCGTTTTTTGCCACGCACATAAGCTCAAAATCCAAATCCTGCTCAAAACCGTTAAAAGCCAGCACGTCCTTCATATCAAAAGTGATATATTCCGTAAGAATAGTATTGGGCTTAGCCGCAGCGACCGCACCGATTCCATTCAAATACCCACTTCGTAAGTCAGGGAAACTGTCAGAACTTGCATTAAACTTTTGTGTCAAACCATTGTTGAGCCGGTAGGCGTTTTCATTCTTTAAATAAAGTTCAAGCGTATCGGATTTAAATTTCCGGATGTCCGAAAACCTGAAAACCACATTTAATTTGTCAATCATTCCCTGCTTTTCGTTGACGAAAAAAACATGGAAATAATCCCTTGTGGCATTCTCACTAACAATTTTATTGATTTCATTCTTTTGAATGGTGAAGCTATATTGAAAATCATTCCCGAAATAGCTTAATAAATCGGCCTGATAAATTTCTGCTGTAGCCTCAGGAATCGGTTTGCCTACATCGATGCTCAATATGTCAGTCATTTTTTCGAAATCCAGTTCTTCACACGGGATATCGTCAATTACTTTTTTTAACGTGTTCCTGATTTCCTGACAATCAAAGTCTGATTCTTGATTTTCCATAACTCTAAATTTTATTTTGATTTAATTTATTAATTGCTTCTATTTTATTGTTTACGTGAAGCTTACGGTAAATGTTTCCCACTTGTTTTTTAACGGTTTCCAGGCTGACCGCTTTTTTATCGGCGATTTCTTTGTACAACAGCCCTTCCGAAAGCATTTCAAGCACATGGTTTTCGGTTTTGGTCAATTCTTCCAGCGCGGGTTTCTCTGAATTGGTTTCATGGAAAAAACCCAAAACCCGCCGTGCAATGCCGAAGCTCATCGGCGCGCCGCCCGAACAGCAATCCCTGATCGCCGAAAGGATTTCCTGCAGGCTGTCGCCCTTTATGATGTATCCGGCCGCGCCCGCCTTCAATGCTTCGTAAATGTGCGTGTCGTCTTCAAAGCTTGTACACATGATAAATTCGCTTTCTTCCATTACGGGTTTTAATGCCCTTACCAGCTCGGTACCGTTCTTTTCGGGCAGGTTGATGTCCATCAGCACGATTTTGGGTTTAAGTGTCGGAAGATTTTCCAGCGCGTCGGCCCCGTTATAGAATTGTCCTGTGCAATTCAATTCATCATCGAAATTGATAATTTTTTTCAGTGCATTATTGTAATGCCTGTCGTCTTCTACTATTGCAACAGAGATCGGTAAATTCATTTTTCAAAGTTGAGCCATTTCAAACAAAAAATCCATCCCCCTTTTGTGGTATGGAATTGTTAAAAATAATGTTTTTTCTTTAATACATGATATTTTTTCTAAACCTAAGAGGCAGGGATGTTGGGTGTTGGATGTTTCTATATTCTGCAATCTAACTTCTAACTTCTGAAATAAAATCAGTTGAGGTAAGTTTCAGCGGTGCGCAAATGCAACCACAGAGGGCACAGAGAAACACAGAGAAGAAAAAAACCTCTGTGCAACTCCGTTACTCTGTGGTAAAAAAATAAACTGATGTTGTGTAAACCGTACAATCTGCAATCTAAAATCTACAACAAATCAGTTGGTATAATTAACTTAACACTACTCGCTGGTTATTTTTTTCAAGTAGTGAATTTCCCGGCTAAGCCCTTGCTCTTTTAAAATAAAAATAAGCCGTCAATCCCCCGAAAATGATGTTCGGCCCCCAGGCTGCCACAAACGGGGAAACATACCCCTGTGTGGAATAAGTAAGCGAAATCTGGTTAAAGAAAATATAGATAAACGCCAGGAAAATCCCGACGGCCAGGTTGACACCGATCCCTCCGCGTCGTTTCTGGGAAGACAGGGAAAGCGCGAGAAGCGTTAAAATAAATGTTGAAAAGGGCGAGCTGTTGCGTTGCTGTAATTCGTTCTCATAGGCATTCACACTGGCCGAGCCCTTGAACTTCTGTTTCTGGATGAAATGATTCAGTTCTACCGAATTCATGGTTTCGGCGACATAGCCTTCGGGCAGGATCTCGTCGGGTGTCGCCTTGAATTTTCTTTTCAGGGTGACCTCATATCCCAGGCTGTCCTTAAAATCCGACAAGACTTTCCGGGTATAAACATTCCTTAAAACATACACGGAATCCTTTTCGTCCCAGTTGAACGACGAAGCGATCATCTGGAATTTTAATTTTTCTTTTTCAAATTCCTGAAAAACAAAGCTGGAACCTCTTTTTTCTATCCGGTCGTAATTCTGCGCAAAAATATATTCGTCCGGCGAAATCTGGGAAGAAATTTTCTGTCGTTCATAATATTCGCCTTTCTTCGTGTTGCTCAGAAGGTATTCGTACTGGTATTTATTCTTCTTGATGTTTGCCCAGGGCAAAGCAAAATTATTGACAAACAACGCCACGAACGCGATTCCCGCTGCCACGACGATATAAGGCCTCGTGATCCTGTGAAAGCTGATGCCGCCGGCCTGCGCGGCAACGATTTCCGTCTGCATGGTCAGCCGCGATGTGAAATAAATCACCGAAATAAATACCGCGACCGGCAAAAATGTATTGACCAGCCAAACCGCCCAGAAAGGATAAAACTGGGTCAGCGCCGCGGTAGGTGTAGAACCGTTGTCTTCTATCCTTCCCAGCTTCTGGCTCAAATCTATCACCACGGCAATGGTCGATAAGATGATCACCATAAAGAAAAAGGTGCTTACAAAGTTGCGGATGATATATTTGTCAAATATTTTCATTTTCAGCTCACAGTAAATAGTGATTAGTTCTAAGACAAAATTTTTCATCCAATACCCGGCATCCGACACCCCGCCTTTTCATAATCGTTGTTTTAACTGTGGTATGATTTGGTTTTTCCATTCGTTGAAATCACCCTCTAAAATATGCTTTCTTGCGGTTTGCACCAAATCCAGGTAAAAAGCCAGATTGTGTACCGAAGCAATTTGCTTCCCGAGATATTCTTCGGCCACAAACAAATGCCTCACGTAAGCCTTTGAATAATAGCTGTCCACATAACTTTTGCCTGATTCGTCAAGCGGTGAAAAATCGTCTTTCCATTTGGCGTTTTTCATATTCATCACGCCGTTCCAGGTAAAAAGCATTCCGTTTCTCGCGTTCCGGGTCGGCATCACGCAATCAAACTGATCGACGCCCAGCGCAATACATTCCAGTATATTCCACGGTGTCCCTACGCCCATCAGGTAGCGTGGTTTGTCTTCCGGCAAAATATCGGTTACCAAGTCGGTTATCTCATACATCACTTCTTCGGGTTCGCCTACGCTCAATCCTCCTATCGCATTTCCATCCGCGCCGAAATCAGCCACAAACCGAGCAGATTCCTTTCTCAAATCATTAAATGAGTTTCCCTGGACAATCGGATACAAAGCCTGTTCATATCCGTAAAAAGACGGATTTTCATTTAACCAGTTCCGGCAGCGCTCCAGCCAGCGGTGCGTTACCTGCATGGCTCTTTTCGCATCTTTGTATTCGGCGGGAATCCCGGTCAGTTCATCAAAGGCCATGATAGTGTCGGCGCCGATGTTGCGCTGGATTTCCATGGAATATTCGGGCGTGAACATGTGGTAAGAACCGTCAATATGGGACTTGAAACGCACGCCGTCTTCTGAAACCTTTCTTCTGTCTGAAAGCGAATAAACCTGGAAGCCTCCGCTATCGGTCAGGATTGGCCTGTCCCAATTCATAAATTTATGAAGCCCTCCCGCCTGGTTCAGTATCTCAATTCCGGGCCGCAGGTACAAATGATAGGTGTTTCCTAGAATAATCTGTGCTTTTATGTCTTCCTTTAATTCCCTCTGATGAACGGATTTCACGCTGGCAACAGTACCAACCGGCATGAAAATCGGCGTTTCAATTTTGCCGTGCGCGGTTGTGATTTCTCCCGCCCGCGCTTTGGAATTCAGGTCTGATTCTTCTATCTGGAAATTCATCGGGTGCAAAGATAGGAATTGTTATTACTCGTGATTTCTATTTGAACTATTAAAATTTTAGTTCTATCTTTGGAGGCGACAACCTTGCCTATGTGATTAATAATTAATTTATTACAAAACGTCCGATATACCGGGTTTTGAAAATTGAACTGATCTTAATTACACTGCGCAATGTTTAAATACTTAACGCTTACTTTTTTCATTTTCAGCATTTTCTGTTTTTCACAAACCGATTCTTCCGCTGAAAAGTCAATCCAGAAATTAATCAAACTCGAAAAAAAGGACAAAATCAGCAATGCTGACATTGACACAATGTTTGTGCTGATTAAATTATTTTCTCCCCAAAAACCTGACGAAGCGCTTTCTCACCTGGAAAAAATAAAAGGATTTGTCAAAATAAATGATTACCAGGATGGTTTGCTTGATTATTGTTTTAGCGTCTTAAAAATTTACCGGATCAAAACGGAAATCCATAAAGCCGAAAAAATCATTGAGAAAATCAACAAGGAAAATGATTTGACGACAAAGAATTGGGTTTCAATGCAATATCTGCTGGCGGATATAGCAAATTACAAAAAGGAATTTGATAAATCATTAGAAATTGCAAAACGCGCTTTGCCGGATGCTGTTACGACATTTCAAAAAGCTTCGCTTAATTATGTAATCGCGGGGAATTATACGGAAACCGGAGACAACAAAGAAGCGCTTTCTTATTCTTTAAAAGCGCTGGAACTATATAAATCTATAAATGACGATAAGAATATTTCATTGATTTACAATTTAATGAGTGTGATTTATCAGCAAATCAACAATTACGAAAAAGCTAAATATTACGGGAAATTAAGTCTTTATTATGCTGAAAAAATCAACAGCCTGAATAACATTCTGGATACTTATTCCAACCTTGTGGTTTCCTACCGTGGCCTGAATGAAATCGATTCGGCAAAATACATCTTTAATAAAATCATTGAAACCGCCACAAAATTTGACCGACCTTATACAATTGCCCAGGCACGGATGAATATGGGAAATCTGTATTCGGATGAAAAAGATTACAAAAATGCCCTGGAGCAGTTCAAAATCTCGCTGGATTTGTGCCATCAATATAAAATCAATGAAGGAATTCTTTATAATTATATCAATTTAGGCACAATTTACCTGACACAAAAAAACTTTGAGGCAGCATCTGTCGCCTATGACAGCGCGGTATATTATGCAAAAAAAGTAAATGCCCCACCCTACATTACCAGCAATATTTATGACGGATATACCAATTTGTATGAAGGTCAGGGGAATTACAAAAAAGCTCTGGAAAACCACAGAATCATGGATTCGCTGATTGCGGACACCAATTTGATACAATCCAAAAAGGAAATTGCGGAAATCCAGGCCAAATATGATTCGGCATTAAAAGATGCTGAAATTGAGAAAATCAACAACGAATACCTGATCAAAAAAAACGAGTCACGCTTCATTTTTTTTATCGGGGTTATCGTTTTGCTGATTACGGGTTTTGTCATTTCCTTCCTTTTTTACCGGAACAAAAAGCTGCGCCAGCTCTATGCCCGCAATATGGAAATCATCAAAACCCTGAATTTTTCCTCCTATGTCGAATCCAGGATCACAAATCCTGAAGAAAACAATAACCTGAAAAAAATCTTTGACGACATACTGGTTTCCCTCGAAAAAGAAAAAATCTATCAGAACCCTGATCTTACGGTCAATGACATGGCCAACAAAATCAGCAGTAACCAGAAATACGTTTCCTCCGCCATTGCCACTTATGCCAATACCAATTTCAACAACCTTGTAAATTTTTACCGGATTACAGAGGCCAAGAGGCTGATTGCTTCACAGGAATACCGCACGCTCAATGAAATCATGTATGCGAGCGGATTTAATTCACGGACACCTTTTTACAATGCGTTCAGTAAATATACAGGTATGTCGCCCAAACAGTTCAAGGACATTTCACAATCCATTGCACCGGATCCTCTTGTGGGGATCAATCCGAAGGGAAATTAATTTCACTGCAAGTGAACTTTGACAAAAGAAATTATCGGAATAATTAAGGCCACCGGGCATTTAACCTTGTTCCGATTCCGGGAAAAACACACATTTTTCAAAAATCGGAACAAATTTTACCTGAATCGGAACATTTAAGCTTAGGCAAAAAAAAGAAAAAAGTTGAAATTTGTTCCATATTTAAACGGCAGCCTTTACCAGAAGAATAATCAACCTTGCCTGAACCAGCCTTTAAAGACCCTTGAATCCGGCTCATATTATAACCTATATAAGCCGGATTTTTTGTTTCTGTATTTTTTAACCTGAGTTTTTAAATATAAAAGATTCCCAAAACTTTTTTAATTTCTCTTAAAATATGCCCGCGATGAATTTCTGTCCTGTATTTTTGCTGAAAATAATTGCGTATGGACACGGGAAAATTCGAATGGTTAATCGAAGAAACCATCAAATACGGCATCAAAATAGGAATTGCCATTTTGATTCTGGCTGCCGGTTTTTGGATCGGGAACAAGCTGAAAGGGCTCATCCGGAAGCGGATGGCCAAAAGAGAAGTGGATCCGTCGATCCGTGAGTTTATCCTGCCCGTCGTCGATATTCTCTTCAAAATCCTGGTTATCCTTACCGCAGTTAATACTGTCGGGATCCAGATAACTTCTTTCGCAGCAATTCTCGCAGGTTTAGCCGCCGGCGTGGGCTTGTCCTTACAAGGAAGTTTATCCAATTTCGCGGGTGGTTTGCTCATCATCCTTTTCAAACCGTTTAAAGTCGGAGATTACATTGAAGCGCTCGGCCATAGCGGCTCGGTGGAATCCATCAGTATTCTGTACACCACCATCGTAACCGACGGCCGGCAGATCGTGGTGCTGCCCAATGCGCAATTGCTCAATAATCCGGTTAAAAACTATTCTGTAAAAAATACCCGCCGGCTTGATATAAAAATCGGGCTGTCTTATAATGAAGACCTGGACAAGGCGCAGGAAATTTTGCGCAATATGCTGCAAAACGAACCTGCAATCCTTAAATCCGAGCCCATAACCGTTGAAGTGCTGGAATTTACGGATACCAAAATAAATCTGGCCGTAAGGGCGTTTGTAAAGAGGGAAGATTTCTGGAATACTTATTTTAAGCTATACCGCGAAACCAAACAAGTGTTGGAAAAAGACGGGATTTGTATTTCTCTCCCTCCGTCCGAAATGCGTATAATTGATAAACAGGAAAATAAATAATGAAGCGTTTTCTGATTTTTTGTTTCGTTTGCGCGGCAAACCTCTCGGCATTTGCCCAAATTTCTGATTGGATAAAAAACCACCTGGAATCAGATTTTTATAAAACACAGTTCACCGGGTTTTATCTTTATGACCCCGAATCGAAAGAAGTCCTGGAAAATTACAACGGTGAAAAATATTTCACGCCCGCTTCTAATGTGAAAATCTTTTCGCTTTACAGCGCGATGAAGGTCCTGCCGGATTCCATTCCGGCTCTGCGTTACCAGAAAAAAGACAATGGCCTTTATATTGAAGGTCTGGGCGACCCGACTTTCCTCCATCCGGAATTCAAATCCGTTTCAAGAGCTTTGGATTTTCTGAAAAAGGATTCGGGGAATATCTATCTGCACTGGGGGAAATTTGAAGGAACAAGGATGGGAGTCGGCTGGTCATGGGAAGATTACGAAAAATATTATTCGCCCGAACGGAGCGAATTTCCCATATACGGCAACATGGCCACCATCAAAAAAGGGAAAGGCGGCCCGTCGGCTTTTCCGTTGACACTGGCCGATTCGGTGGAATACCAGGAAAGCCTTTTCAGCCGGGATTTTTTTGATAATAAATTTTATATAGGCTCCCGGAACGGTTCTTCAGCCCAGGTTCCTTTTGTTGTGAAAGATGAATTGATCCGGCAGATGCTTTCGGACGCCGTGGGAAAAGAAATTTTCCTGACAAACGAAGATCTGCCCAAAAGCGCAAAGGTACTTTTCAGCTTGCCGGCCGATAAAGTTTACAAACGGATGATGGAAATAAGCGATAATTTCTTGGCCGAACAGGTTTTACTGATGGTTTCCGGCCAGATTTCCGGCTCCATGAGTTCCGAAAAAGCCATCAATTATATAAAAAACAAATACCTGAAAGGTTTGCCGCAGGACCCGGTCTGGGTAGATGGCTCCGGGTTATCACGCTACAATCTGTTTTCCCCGATGGATATGGCTTTCGTACTCGAAAAGCTATACAATGAGTTTCCAAATGAAAGACTGTTCAGCATTTTTGCCGTCGGCGGCAAGACCGGGACATTAAAAGGCAATTATGGCGGAAACCCACCCTATGTTCATGCAAAATCAGGAACGCTTTCCAATAATTATTGCCTGAGCGGATACCTCATCACCAGGTCAGGAAAAACATTGATTTTCAGCATGATGAACAATCATTACCAAAAAGAAAACTGGCAGGTAAGACAGCAAACCCAAAAGCTGCTGGAATATGTGCGGGATAATTACTAACTCTAATTAACGTGAATAATGTTTAAGAATTTACTCCGTATAATAATATGTATCGTTTAAGAAGTTCAATGAATTACAACCACAGAGCGCACAGGGAAACACAGAGAAGAAAAAAACCTCTGTGCAACTCCGTGTACTCAGTGGTGAAAAACCGTTATGTAAACCATAAAAATGATAGAGTGCATATTGAAATAAAATAAGTTGCGATGAGTTTCAACGAATTAACTTAATACCAGAAAAATACTAAAGTTCATAAATAGTTTTATATATTTCTCATATTCAGGTTATTGGATTTTTTCATCCGTTATTCACGTTAGTTAGGAAAGAACCGTGTCGGTTATTCACTTTCCGTTAAAATTGTTCATCGTATTGTTCAGTCCGCTAAAGATAAAGGATAAAACTGCATCCGAAACAACGTTCAACCTTTCGGGTATTTTCTGAATTTCTTCTTCGCTCCATGTTCCCAAAACATAATCGATTTGCCTACCCTGTTCGAATTCACTTCCCACGCCAAACCGCAGCCGCGCATAATTCCGGTTCTGCAGTTTGTCCTGGATATCCTTCAGTCCGTTGTGGCCGCCGTCGCTTCCTTTTCCGCGGATCCGGATTGTTCCGAACGGCAAATTCAGATCATCGGTGATGATCAAAACATTTTCAACCGGAATTCCTTCTTTGTTCATCCAGAACCTGACCGCGTCGCCGCTTAAATTCATATAGGTATTGGGTTTCAGAACCATTACCGGACGGGCTTTGTATTTGAACCGGGCAATTTCCCCGAAGTTGAACGAAGAAAATTTCACATCTGCTTTTTCCGCCAATTCTTCCGCCGCCAGAAAACCCACATTATGACGCGTATAACGGTACTTTTCGCCAATATTTCCCAAACCGACAATCAGGTATTTTTGCATGATTCAAAATTAACTTAATTTTTCAAAGCCGCAATTTTTAGGCATAGTGAACATTATTTAAAAGTGAATGAAGGGAAGTCCGATAATAAATGTCATTCGGCATATTTTAAAAATAGGATGTTCGATTACAAGCTCAATCCGGGTCCGAAAAATAAGCAGATGGGGATTTCCCAAACCTCGTTTTAAAGCTGCGCGAGAATGATTTCGGGTTGCTGAAACCGATGGCAAAAGCTATTTCAGCAACGGTCTGCATTTTTCTTGTTTCCAACAGTTCCTTTCCCATATTCAACCTGTACTCACGAAGATACTCTACCGGAGGAAGCCCTGTCAGCAATTTAACTTTTCTGAGCAATGAAGATGCGCTCATGGCAAAATGGGCACTGATGTCATTTACGTTAAAATTCTCATCAGAACAATTTTCTCCTATATATTTTTCCAGGCCAATCAGCCACTCCTGGTCAACCATGCCAAGCTTGTGGAGTTCCTTTTCCTGTTCCTCCGTACGATTATCTGCATGCTTCAACAGATTGGCAATGCGGATGAGAAGCTCTTCTTCTTCAAAAGGCTTGGTGATGTAATCGTCCACCCCTGTTCTCAGCGCCTTTAATTTATCCTGCAAGGCAACGCGCGCCGTGAGCATAATTACGGGAATTTCCCAATATGCCTCATGGCTTTTCAGGTATTCGAGCAACTGATAACCATCCATTTCAGGCATCATGATGTCGGACAAAATCAAATCCGGTAAGTGTGGTTTTTCAAGATTTTCCAGTATTTCTATCGCTTTTTTTCCGTTAAAAGCACAAGTAGTGTGGTAATATTCAGATAAAATGGTGGCCAGATAGCTGCTGAAGCTCTCATTGTCTTCTACGATCAGTATTTTGGCGCCTTTTTTATGATCAAATGGGGTATCATCATGATTTATAGAATGCTGCATGTTTTTATCTGTCGTTTCAAAGCTCCCCAGCACCTCATTTCTCGGTAAATTCACAGTAAAGGCGCTTCCTGCGCCGGGTGAAGATTTAACGGAAATATCACCGCCCATCAGCCTTGCAAATTCAATACTCAACGTCAACCCTATTCCCGTACCTCCCGATTGTGCTTTATCCGTATTGGATGCCTGGTAAAACCGTTCAAAAATATGCGGGATTTCATCTGTGCTGATACCCACTCCCGTATCCTGTACCCTGATGTGGATCTCATTTTCCATGTCGCGAACGCTTATGGTTATCCGGCCGCCTTCGGGAGTAAATTTGATGGCGTTTGAAATCAGGTTATTGATGATGGTTTCCAGCTTTTCTTTGTCGAGCTTGATGTAAAGCGACTTAACCGCCTTATAATCAAAAATCAATTCAACGCCCACCTGTTGGGCATAAGATTCAAAATTGGAAGCCGTCAGCCGGGTAAACTCAAATAATGAAAAAGATATATTATTTATTTTCATCGACTCACTTTCAAGCTTCGAAAGATCGAGAAGTGATGAGATCAGTTTTTGTAATATTTCCGTATTATTCCCTGCGGTCTTTAAAAAAGACAGATTTTTTTCATCAAGCTGCTTTGATTTCAAAACAGAATTCAAAGGTCCTTTAATAAGCGACAAAGGCGTTCTCAGCTCATGGGTGATATTGGTAAAAAACCGGGTTTTGACCTCATCCAGCTTTCTTAATTCTTCCGCCTGTTTTTCTATGGTTTCCTTATCTTTTGTAATTTTGGCCGTTGCGGATTCTATTTCACGCTTGAGTACTTTTTGCCTTGCTTTCAGCCATGCGGTTCTCATACGGAATACCATAACAATGATTAACAAAACAAAGCCGGCAGAAGCCAGAAGAAACCAGGTGCGCAAAACAACAGGCCTGATGACCTCGATTTCAATTTCCGCAGGCGGAGTCCATGTACCTGCGCCGGTTTGAGCCTGTATCTGCAAAGTATGCTTTCCATAAGGAAGACTTGTAAACTGCAATATATTTTCTTTCTGGTAGTTCCAGGAGTCATGTAAGCCTTTAATTTTCCAGGCATATAAAACATCAGAAGCATTATCAATTCCCGGAACAGCGAAATGCATTCTGACGAAACGGTCATCGGGAAAATATTTGATTTTACCCGATTTCTTAACTTCGGTAATCAGGTTCTCCAATGAATCCTTTTTTCCGGAATATTTTTCAAAAAATGTGATGTACAACTTAGAATCATCTTTTTTTCCTATTAAATCCAAATTAGGATTAATGGCGGTTATTCCGTTCAGCCCGCCGAAATAAATGTTGCCCCGGCTATCTTGATAAGCGGAAACGCGGTTAAATTCATTATGAGAAATCCCGTCTGTTTCATGAAAGATTTCTGTTTCTCCTGTAGAAATATGTAAACGGTTGATTCCATTGTTAGTTGACAACCATAAATTCCCTTTGTTGTCACCATAAATTCCATATACTTCATTCCCGGAAAATTCACCTCTCTTATCTTTAAGCAGTGAATAAACCCCTTCTTCATCCCGGGAAATAATGCCCTGGCTGGTTCCGAAATAACGCTTACCGTCCGTATGGACATACATACAATATACAGGTATTTCGCTCCCGCCACTCAGGAAAGTTTGTTTGACGACCTGCTCCTTTCCTTCGGGCAATTTGTAAAGGCCCTTATCGGCGCCTATCCAAAGCGAACCTCCTTCCTTTTTAATGAAATAAATAGGATTATAACTGCCATCGCCCAAAATATAACGTGTATATCTTCCATTTTTGTCCCGTTTCCATAGGCCGTCGGCAGTTCCCAGCCAGATTTCACCTTTATCCTGCATAATGGACCATATTTCCCCGAACGCTGAATAAGTAAAGGTAACTTTGTCGGTGTCGTCTTTTAGCTCCATTCTTTCAGTGTGGACATCTTTCCCCTTGATCCATTTGAGAGAGCCTCCATAAGCGGTAATCAAAGTCCCGGTTTCATCCATAGTCAGGCAACGCGCACCATAAAAATGAAGCCTCGAATTAAAATCACCATCCAGAACCTCCATCTTTTCGGGTGCATTCAGCGGGACTTTTGCCATTCCATGGTATTCAACCGCGGCATATAATGTGTCATTGTGTACAAGCATGCCGCGCATGGCATTAATGTACAGGTCTTTCTGAGAGTCCGAAAAACTGAAGTATTTTTTAAAGAGTGTCTGCTTGATAAGAACTCTGGACAAACCCCATGGGCCAAAAAACCAAAACCGTTGATTGCTGTCTTCATATATGCTTAGAATATGTGTCAGGCTGCGTTTGTATCTATCAGTGTCTATCGAAAGTATTTGGTGGAAATCCTTTTCAACAGACCAGGTTGTTTCTTTTAATTTCCATAAATAACTCCTTCCTGCGTACTGTTGAAAAGAAGAATCATGTAATTCCACATTCATCGTCCGGTTATTGAAATTGAACCTGCATAGCATGAACGTTCCTATGTCACTTGGACGCCGAAAATATGCATTCTCATCGGTCTGGCAAATATAGTTTGTCCAATCGTTTCCGGGAATTTCCGTTTCACTAAATATCTCTCCGTTCAGGCCAAGTTCTACTACTCTGTCTTTATTTCCATAAATAACCGCCCAAAATCGGCCATTCCGGAACCTGAAAAAATCAATTCCTTCCATGTCATCAAATTCCAACCGGGCATGCGCTGTAAAGCCTGTTTTGGAATGATAGGAAATAATCTGAAGGGGCGACCCGTTTATAAAATACAGCGTACCGTCTTTCTCATTTTTCAGGATTTCTTTGGGCGCCCATTTTGTGCCGCCTTCCTTTGCCTTGAAAGCGGGAAATTTTTTACCAAACTTTTCTTCCTGTGTTTTAACCTCTTCGGTGACCGTATGGATAAATGTAAATTCAAGCTTATCCGCGTTCCATACCCACAGCCAGCCTTCATTATCTACGGCAAGGTAACGGGCATCATAAAAAGAGGGGAAGCCGTTTTCAGGGCTGTAGTTTTTAAAATCAACTCCGTCGTAACGCTGCAATCCGTTTTCCAGCCCGATCCATATAAATCTGTTGGCGTCTTCGGTTACACACCATACGTTCCGGTGCAAAAGCCCGTTGGATGCATCGAACTGTTTAATGTCAACCACATAGTCCTGCGCCTGTAAAGGGCTATACAGGAACAGCGTAACTAACAACATCGTCAAAAAGTTTTCACGATACGACAACATACCACAAATGTAATAGAAAACGTTTCCGTTTGACAGGAAAAATTCCGAAAAAACCGATTATGACGAATGCTGCAACCATTTTGACGGATACTGCAACCTCTGGTAAAAAACTTATGATAACCTTTGCAGTACCAACCATAGATTTAGCGAAGCCAACCTTTACCGGCCTGAACCTCGACCCGAACCTTGACCTATGTTTAACCTTGACCCGGCCTTAACCTATGCTTGACCTTGATCTTAACCGTGAGCGGAAGCCAATTATTCAACAGGCACTCGCTCGCGGTTAATGGTTTTTAAGAATCTATCTAATACAATCTATACAAAAAGAGACAATTTGACGAATGTTGCAACCAATTTGACGAATACTGGGGCTTCAAAGAAAAAACTTATGATAACCTTTGCAGTACTAACCATCGAATAGCAGGAGCGACCTTTTTTAACCTAAACCTCAATCTTGACCAATACTTAGACCTTGCCCCTAACCTACACTTAAACCTTAGCCTTAACCGTGAGCGGAAGTTATTTTAAAAGACATTCCACTCGCGGTTAATGGTTTAAAGCACTTTCTCCTTAAAATTTTACAGTGAATCCCCTTCCTCTGCTTGAAGCCGTTTAGGTTTCATATCATCCTAAGCTCCTGCCTACCCTGCCCGTCCGGCGGGCGTCCGGCACGGTGCCGAAGGGTTACTACGTTTCTGCTGAGTACAGTCGAAATAATGCCCAAGCATCGAAAGATCATGATCCATGGTTCGCCAGGTATTACTATGATTTCTCTGCCGGTAAATGTTTACAGCCCACAATTTCAATCGTGGGGATAAAAAATGGAGTGAAGCGATTTTGAAAAGGGTTTTTTGATAAAAATCGCAGCAAGTTAATAAACATTGGATACCTGGAGAACAAATGTCCCGGTAAAACTGCCCTCTTTTCCTGAAGTCACAAATCAACGGTTTTGGGCTTCTGTTTAAAGATCATCCTAACAAAAACAGGTAAATTGACGGATGCTGCAACCATTTTGACGGATACTGCACCCTCAGAGAAAAGCCGTTTCTTCAATTTTGTATCAGGTAAAACAAATATACCTGCCAACCACCAACCCAAATTTTAATCGTAAATACACCTGGATCATTATGAAAAAGCAATTTTTAGCAAAACAACCATCCTATACCCTTTTATTGAGAGGGAAGTTTTTATTTTAGTTTAGTTTAATAAAGCTCCTCTCCGGAGGGGCTTTTTAAATTGAACCTTTTACAAACACCTTAATTCCAAACTAATATGAAAAAGCTAACTTTATTAACAGCGGTATTTATACTGCACTCTCCTGCATTCAGCCAGGTCGGGATCGGAACCCCAAACCCGGATCCTTCCGCGCTGCTCGAACTGAACGTAAATTCGGAAAATGACAAAAAAGGCTTCCTGCCTCCCCGGATGACCGCTGCCGAGAGAAATGAGATTCCTTCACCGGCAGAAGGCCTCGTTGTTTACAATACCACAGAAAACTGTCTTAACTTTTACAACGGGACAGGATGGGTGAGTATTTGTGACGGTAGTGTCACTATTCCGCCTGATCCGCTTAATTCTCCCCCGGAGGGAAGCAATAATAGCCAAATGGTTTATTCTTCTATTCAACAAACCACAGACGGCAGTTATATTGTAGCCAACACGTCCCCGGGCGGATAAGCCGGAAATGAAGAAAAATAAAATTCGTTGAAACAGTACAACCTTAATCTAAAACAAAATGAAAAAGCTGATTTTATTAACCGCAGTATTTATACTGCACACTCCTGCATTCAGCCAGGTCGGGATCGGAACCGAAAACCCCGACCCATCTGCTTTACTTGACCTGGATGTAAGTTCCCTCCCGGATGACGGTAAAAAAGGGTTCCTTCCACCCAGAATGACTGCCGAGGAAAGAATGAATATATCCTCCCTGGAAAATGGCTTGGTAGTATACAACACTACTGATGACTGTATCAATTTTTACAACGGACAAGGTTGGGTAAATATATGTAACGGTACAATCAGTTACCCCCCACCTTTTCCCTTATCTGTCCGTTTGGGAGGAAGCGGGACAGACCAGGCTCTTTACAGCTGTATTCAACAAACGACAGACGGAGGATTTATCGTGGCAGGGGTTTGTTACTCTTCAGCATCGGGCGATGTCAGTGGTGTAAATCATGGCGGAGCAGACTACTGGATTGTAAAATTAGATGCCGCCAGCAATATAATGTGGGAAAAAATTCTGGGTGGATCAGGGGATGATTTACCTTACGCTATTTGCCAAACCACAGATGGAGGTTATATTGTTTCGGGTCGTTCCAATTCCTCAGCTTCCGGAAATGTCAGTGAATCCAATAATGGTACTGATGATTTTTGGATTATAAAATTGGACGCCTACGGAAATATGGTGTGGGACAAGTTACTTGGTGGTAGTGGTTTGGATTTGTCGTACTACATACAACAAACTTCTGATGGCGGATACATTGCATTTGGTAGTTCGACCTCCTCAGGAACAGGGGATGTTAGTGGGGTAAGCAGGGGAGTCCGCGACTTTTGGTTCATTAAGCTGGATGCTTCAGGGAATATTTCCTGGGAAAAACTTTATGGGGGTAGTGGTACAGAATTTGGTTTTACGGCTCATGAGTGCCGCGATGGAAGTTTTGTGATGATAGGTTCTTCCGGTTCGTCCGTTTCAGGAGATGTGAGTAGTGCTACTCACGGGAGTTATGATTTTTGGGTTGTAAAAATTGATAATACAGGGAATAAAATATGGGATAAGGTGTTAGGAGGAAGTGGAGATGACAGAAGTTTTTATGTGCGACAAACCTCAGATGACGGATACATTGTAGCAGGTCATTCATTTTCTTCTGCTTCGGGAGATGTCACGGGTGTAAATCATGGCGGAGTGGATTATTGGGTTGTAAAATTAGATTCAAACGGTAATAAAGTTTGGGACAGATTACTTGGGGGAGCGGGAGATGACTATGGCAATACGGTTACAGAAACTGCCGATGGGAGTTTTATTGTAGTCGGACGCTCCAGTTCATCTGCTTCCGGTGACGTAAGTGGGGTAAGTCATGGCAGTGAGGATTTTTGGATTGTTAAGTTGGATGCATCAGGAAACATTATTTGGGAAAAACTATTCGGGGGAGCTGGTATTGATAGAAGTTACCTTGCTATACAAAGCTATGACGGAAGCTATGTAATCATCGGGGAATCCGGAGTGGGTTCTGTAGGTAACGGCGACCAGGTAAATATCACCGGAAAAGGTGGTACAGACATTTGGATTATTCGCATAAATGAAAATGGTGAAATCATAGAATAAATTAAATCCCCATAAAACAACCAAGCCACACTTAACTCGTCAAAATTTTAAACTAGACAATATGAAAAAGCTGATTTTATTAACAATAGTATTTATACTACACACTCCCGCATTCAGCCAGGTGGGGATCGGAACCCAAAACCCCAATCCGTCTGCTGCGCTTGACCTGGACGTAAGCTCTTATCCGGAAAATGGTAAAAAAGGTTTTCTGCCGCCCCGGATGACCGCTACCGAGAGAAAC